>Ga0182738_1002321_pt1 | contig 22697 bp, 17 predicted proteins | sample eDN5th30CBELigMG_FD_128876 | JGI IMG/M metagenome (GOLD analysis project Ga0182738, IMG submission 128876) | Enriched Miracle-Growth compost microbial communities from Emeryville, California, USA - eDNA 5th pass 30_C BE-Lig MG (version 2)... ...
GGTGTGCCCAGCGACCCACCCGGGGAAGTGCAACAGAGCATCAACCACAGTGACTTCGCGCGCAAAGAAGTGACGCGTACGATTCTGCGAGCGCTCTGGAAATATCGCGGCCGCACCAGCGCGGCGATCGCGCTGCTGGTCGCGGCGAAGTTGTTGATGGTCTTGGTACCGGTGTTGCTCAAGGCCATCGTCGATCGGCTCAGCGAGCCAGGTCTGCTGGTGCTACCTGCATTTTTACTATTGGGTTATGCGCTGTTGCGCTTTGGGGGCAGCCTCTTTACCGAACTGCGCGATGTCGTGTTCGTGCGTGTGGCGCAGCGGGCCGTGGCGGATTTCACGCTCACGGTGTTCGATCAGTTACAACGTTTGGGCGCCCGGTTTCACGGCACGCGGCAGACTGGGAAATTGGCGCGCGATGTCGAGAGAGGGACGACCGGTATTGGGTTTTTGCTGGGTACCGCGCTTTTTACGCTGCTGCCGACTCTGGTCGAGATGGTATCAGTCGTGCTGATTCTGGTCATGGGCTATAGCGCATGGTTCGCCATTGTGATGGCCGGCACGTTCCTGGCTTATTTTTTCTATACCGTTATCCTGGTGCGCAGGCGCGTCATCTATCAACGCCAGATGAACGACCTGGATTCCCGTGCCAGTGGACGCATCGTCGATAGCCTGCTGAACTACGAAGCCGTCAAGCTCAATGCGAACGAAGCGCTGGAGTCCCGTCGCGTAGGCGATGTGCTCAACCAATGGGTGGACATCGGCATACTGAATCAGGGGGCGCTGTCGCGCCTGCACGTCGGGCAAAGCGCGATTATTGCGTGCGGCGTGGCTACGGTGATGCTGCTAGCCGGGCAGGAAGTCGTCAATACCCGGATGACAGTTGGGGATCTGGTGTTGGTCAATGCCTACATCATCCAGATTTGCCTGCCTTTGAACACACTGGGCTTGATTTTCCGTCAAGCCAAAGAGGCTTTTGTCAATGCTGAGCGGGTCTGCGATTTATTACGCATGCCCACTGAAACGGGCGACGACGCGGCGTTGCCGTCGCTAAAGCCCGGTGCCGGAGATCTGCGGTTTGATCATGTCAGCTTTGGCTATGAACCCGGGCGCCAGATACTGTGGGATATAGATCTGGTAGTCCCCGCGGGAACGACGCTGGCAGTCGTCGGTGGCAGTGGTTCCGGCAAATCGACGCTGGCACGGTTGTTATTCCGTTTTTACGACCCCATCGAGGGCAGCATATACCTCAATGATCAGGATTTGCGTCATGTCAACGTGCGCAGCGTCCGCCAGGCGCTGGGCATTGTGCCGCAGGATACGGTGTTGTTCAACGAGACGATCGCCTACAACATCGCTTACAGTCAGCCGGACGCCTCTCGTGACCAGATCGTGCAGGCCGCACGTGGCGCGAGGGTTCATGAGTTTATCGAAAGCCTACCGGCTGGCTACGAAACACCCGTCGGCGAGCGCGGCGTCAAACTATCGGGCGGAGAGCGTCAGCGGATTGCCATCGCCAGAGCCATTCTCAAAAATCCTGCGATCCTGGTATTTGACGAGGCGACATCGGCGCTCGATACCCGCACGGAGCGTGCGATCCAGGCGGAACTCGAGCGCATCTCGCGTGGACGCACGACGCTGATCATTGCACACCGCTTGTCGACGATTGTGAATGCTGACAATATTGTGGTTCTGGATCGCGGCCATATCGTAGAGCAGGGACGGCATGAGGCACTGTTGGCACACCAGGGGATGTATGCGCAGATGTGGGCGTTGCAGCGGCAGCAGTCCGAGCTCGAAGAAACGCAGGGCCGTCATACCCGGCAGCCGGTCAACCTGGTGGCGGTGGTGGCCGGCGTTCTGGATGCGATCCGGGACGTTGCGCTGCAGCGGGGGGTGAATCTCTACACATTGATTAGTAATGAGGCCGCACGTATTACGGGTGACCCCGGCACCTTGCAACAGCTTGTCTGGGATTTTTGTTTGCACGCTCTTGCTGTGACGCCGGCTGGCGGACGCATCGAGATCCGGTTACAGCGCAATGGTCCCATGGCGCATCTTGCGGTCACAGACGGCCGTGCAGATCTCGCGTTACCGCCGGAGCCGCAAGACTCCGACGAGATACGGCGTGCAGCGGCGTTGGACCCTGCGCAACTGGCGGTTCAGGTTCAGCGGCAAGGCGGCGTGTTTCATATGGCCCCGGCAGCCGCCGGGGGCACGACATTTTCAGCGGACTTTCCGATCCGGGCAGTGGAATCCATGGCGATGAAGCCTGATATCAAGCGGTCCAATTTGCATAACGTATCGATCATGCTGGTGGATGATCAAGATGAGGCACGCGAGATGATCGCCGATGTGCTTAAAGACAATGGTGCGCTCGTGCGCGAGTATCCCAACGGTGAGCAGGCCGTCGCCGCGTTCGCGGCCATGCCTGCGGAACAATGGCCCGATGTGTTGATCTGCGATCTTTCCTTGGGCGACATGGATGGCTATGAAGTCATCACTCGCGTCCGCGCGATGGAGGCCGAGCGTGGCGCGGCGCTGGCTTTGCGCCTGCCTGCCATTGCGCTGTCGGGGTTTTCCGAAACAGAATCACGCCTGCGTACCTTGCTGGCAGGGTTTCAGACGCATCTGGCCAAACCCGTCAACGCGCAAGAATTACTCGCCACGGTCGGCGCGCTATTGCCGGCATCGCCCGCCGAGCGTCGGCCGGGCGATTCACCATCCTGATGATGGATTGATCCTTTCTCGTCGACTGTCACTGCCTAGCCTTCCTCGATACGGCACTTCTTACTCATTCAGGTAAGAAGTGCCATTGTTTGTTGGGGCGGCTCGCTGGATAGGCATGCCCGATGCGGCGGTATATCGCCATGGCACAGCACTTGCTTTGAAGGAAAGTACCGGCGTACGCCACTTGCCAAGCGCTGGCAGAAAACGGAGCTTCATTATGAGAAAGATCGCCCTTATCAGCGAGCATGCCTCCCCACTCGCGCTTGCCGGCAGTGTCGACAGCGGCGGACAGAATGTCTATGTGGCACAAGTCGCCCGTCAATTGGCGCGTGCCGGGGTGCAGGTAGACGTGTTTACGCGTAAAGATCATCCGTTGCTTGAGCCTGAGCAACCCTGGGGAGACGGCATCAAGATTATTCACGTGCCGGCCGGCCCGCAGCGCTATCTGCCTAAGGAAGAGCTTTTGCCGTATATGGATGAATTCAGTGCCTGCCTGCATCGTCATTTTGCGAGACAGCGGCAGGGTTACGATGTGATTCACGCGAATTTCTTCATGTCCGCGCTGGCGGCGTTGCCGGTCTCGCAGCGATATGGGGTGCCTTTAATCGTGACCTTTCACGCGTTGGGCAAGGTGCGCCGCCGCTATCAACAAGAGGCGGATAAATTTCCTGATTGCCGATTTGGTATCGAGGACACGATTGTCCGGCACGCCGATTGCGTCATCGCCGAGTGCCCCCAAGACCGTCGTGATCTGATGGAGTTGTATGGCGCCGATGCGAGACGCATTGAGATAGTGCCATGCGGCTACGATGCCACCGAGATGAAGCCTCAGTTGCAAGCAACCGCGCGAGCGGCCCTGGGCTGGGACGATCACACCTTTACGTTGTTGCAGCTGGGGCGAATGGTGCCGCGCAAAGGCGTGGACAATGTCATTCGCGCCTTGGGCAGGTTGCATAACAGCTATGGCGTCGAAGCAAAGCTGATCGTGGTCGGCGGCAATGCGGAGGACGCGAGCGAGACGGCCACGCCAGAGATCGGCAGGCTGTGCCGTATTGCCGAACAAGAGGGCATTGCCTCTTGGGTGCAATTTACCGGGAGCAGGCGGCGCAACGAACTCGCGACTTACTACAGCGCCAGCGACGTATTTGTGACGACGCCTTGGTATGAGCCATTCGGGATCACACCCGTGGAGGCGATGGCCTGTGGCCGCCCGGTGATCGGTTCGGATACGGGCGGTATCCGGACAACGGTCGTGCATAAAAGAACGGGGTTTCTGGTACCGCCCAAAGACCCTGACAGCCTCGCTGAGCGTCTTGCGGAATTGGCAGCGGATCATGAACTGTGCGAACGGATGGGAGAGGCCGGCCGCATGCGCGCCCGACGTCTGTATACCTGGCAGCGCGTCGGACAGGATCTGTTGTCGGTCTATGAGCGCATCGGCGGCAGTCACACCAGTCAAGCGCGTCATGTCGCTCGCATCGCGGCGTAAATCAAGGAGTGAACGATGCATGAATTCGAAACGCTAAAAGGACGATCCGTGTTAGTGACCGGCGGAGGCAGTGGTTTGGGCGCGTCGCTATGCGAGATGTTGTGTGCCGAAGGCGCTCGTGTCGCGATTGCCGACATCGACGAGCAGCGAGTCCAAACCTTGGCGCGGCGGCTGCAGGATCAGGATGCTCAAGTGGTCGGTTGCTGCATGGATGTGGGCGTCGTGGAGGATGTGCGTAAAGGGTTCGACAGCGTGATCCGCGAATTTGGAAAATTGGATGCCATCGTGAATAGCGCTGGCGTCGATGTGACTGCGCCCATCGATACACTGGATACCGACGTGTGGGAGCGCGTGTTACGCACCAATCTCACTGGACCATTTTTAATGGCGAAAATCGGCAAAGATCGTCTGAGTCCGGGCGGACATATCGTGAACATCGCATCGACGGCGGCGCGTCGCGCATGGCCGAATGCCAGCGCATATCACGCGAGCAAGTGGGGGTTGATGGGTTTGTCTCACGCATTGCACTCAGAGTTGCGCAGCGCAGGCATCAAGGTCAGTGCAGTCATCGCCGGCGGCATGCGTACGCCATTCCTGCTGGATCGATTTCCCGACATTGATACCGGGACGTTGCAAGATCCCGCGAATGTGGCCCGCGCGGTGCGTTTTGTTTTGACACAGCCGTCCGAGACAGTCGTGCCAGAGGTGATGGTGCTACCGATGAAGGAGACATCATGGCCTTGAGAGCAGCAGTTTTCCTGGATAAAGACGGCACTGTTCTGGTGAATGAGCCCTATAACGTTGATCCTGAACGTATGGCGTTTGCACCAGGCGCGTTTGAAGCATTGGGCTGCTTGGGTCAGATCGATGTCCCATTGATCGTGATCAGCAATCAGGCCGGCGTCGCGCGCGGATATTTTCCGCCTGCCGCGTTGTCTATCGTGCACGAGCGGTTGGCACAGATGTTCTGCGACGCTGGTGCTCGGTTGGACGGGTTTTACTGGTGCCCGCACGATCCGGCCGGGGTCGTGCCGGATTACGCCATCGCCTGTGAATGTCGCAAACCCAAGCCTGGCCTGCTGTTGCGCGCCGCACGGGAGTTAGCGTTGGATCTGGAGGCATCGTGGTTTATCGGCGATATCCTCGACGATGTGCAGGCAGGGCACGAGGCAGGATGCCGCAGCGTTTTTCTGGATGTGGGCAACGAAACGGAATGGCGTCTGGGGCCGGGACGTCAGGCTGACCGTTGTGCGCCTGACCTGCTTTGCGCGGCTCGGCTTGTCGCTGCGGCGCTGGGCCATCGGGAAGAAACCGAGCGGGTAGGCGCATGAAGGCGGATTGGAGTCAGGTGCGTCACGTCCTGTGCATACGATTGGACAACATGGGCGATGTCATGATGTGCACACCTGCGATGCGTGCGTTGCGGACATCAGGTGCTGCGCGGATCACGTTATTGACCTCACATTCGGGCGCGCAGGCCGTGCGGCATATTCCCGAGGTCGATACCGCTATGGCCTATGAGCCGGCATGGGTCAAAAATCATTCGACGGGGCGAGATGCCGATCTCGACGCGATAGCCCGATTACGCGCGTTGAGTCCCGATGCCGCCGTGATTTTTACCTCGTTTAGCCAGAGCGCTTTACCGGCGGCACTGATGTGCCATTTGGCGGGTGTCCCCCGTGTCCTGGCCCATTGCCGTGAAAATCCCTATCGCTTGTTATCCGATTGGGTACGCGATACCGAGCCACAAACGGATATTCGCCACGAAGTACAGCGCCAACTCGATCTAGTAGCCCATGTGGGCGCACACAGCGCCGACGTGCGTCTATCGTTCTGCGTGGATGAAAATGATCGTCAGTCATTCGCGCACAAGCTTCAGCACCAAGGTGTTGCGGAAACCTCAGGGTGGATCGCGGTGCACGCCGGGGCAACGGCGCCATCGCGGCGCTATCCCGCTGAGTTGATGATCGAGGCCTTGACCCGCTTGCGCGGAGAGGGTCGACGGATCTTACTGCTAGGCGGACATGAAGACCCCGCACTGTCTGGTGCGTTGGCTCAACACCGGGCGCTGTTGCCGGGATTGCTCGATCTGTCAGGCCAGCTGACGCTGGGCGAATTAGGTGCCGCCATCGCGGGGGCCGCTGTGATGATCTGCAATAACAGCGGCCCCGCACACATTGCCGCGGCGTTGGGTATACCCGTGGTGGATCTCTACGCCTTGACGAACCCGCAGCACACACCGTGGCAGACCACTGCGCGGGTGATGTACCACGATGTGCCTTGCAAATACTGCTATCGCAGCGAATGTGTGCAAGGCCATCATGCCTGTCTGGCGAAGGTGTCGCCCCGCTGTGTTGCCGCTGCGGCACGGGAATTGCTGAAGCCGCACCGTAGCGGTTCGTTCGATCCGGAGCGAACGGAGGAGGTCTCATGTTTACGTTAGGAATCAATGCGGCTTATCACGATTGCGCTGCGGCATTGGTGCGAGATGGCCAAGTGGTAGCCGCCGCCGAAGAAGAGCGTTTTACGCGAGTCAAGCATGGTAAACGCCCCGTGCCGTTTACGACGTGGCAATTGCCTTTCTACGCCATCGATTATTGTCTGGCCGAGGCGGGGATTCATCTGCGAGACGTCGATCACATTGTGTACGCATACGATCCCAAGCTGTTGATGGATGAGAATGACACCGAGCCTTTTATCGTGTTGCCGTTGGAGCCTTCGCAGGCAGGCATGGGCGCGCAAGGAAAATCGCCGTGGGATCCTTTGTTTCTCTCATACCTGGTCAATGCGCCCCGTCAACTGCTTGATGGCGTTCCTCATCATCTGAGATCGCCGCGGTTGGATGGTTTGACGCTCGCGCACATCATGGATAGGTGGGTGAATCTGGATCATCATCTGTCTCACGAGGCCAGCGCTTTCCTGGCCGCGCCATTTGACGAAGCAGCCGTGCTGACCATGGACGGGCGTGGAGAGCGCACGACGACGAGTTATGGACATTATTCGCAGGGGGAGTACCGGCGCATCAAGCAGATTGATTTGCCGCATTCACTGGGGCTATTGTACGAGGACGTCACTCGCTATCTGGGTTTTTTGCATTCGTCAGACGAGTACAAGGTCATGGCGCTGGCGTCGTTTGGCCAGCCAACCTACCGTAAACAATTTCGCGAGATTCTCAGTCTGGACGATCGTGGCGGCTATGCGTTGCATCCTGCCAATCTGGTCAAATGTTTCGGCCCGGCCCGGCAGCGTGGCGATGCGTTTGATGAGCGGCACAAAAATATCGCCAGCTCGCTGCAATATGTGTTGGAAGAAACGGCGCTGCACATGACGCAGTGGCTTCACGAGCAGACCGGTGCCTCACAACTCTGTATGGCAGGCGGCGTCGCGCTGAATTGCGTGATGAATGCGCGCATCGCCAGAGATGGGCCCTTTGAGCGGGTGTGGGTGCAGCCCGCCGCCGGTGACGCTGGCACCGCGCTGGGTGCGGCGCTCTATGTCGATCACCGGCGCCGTGGCGGCGCACGCGACTGGGTCATGGAGCACGCATATCTGGGCCCGGCGTTTACCGACGAGGAAATAGAGCGGTTTCTGTACCAGTCGCGCTTGTCATTTCGCAAGCTCGATGACGTAGCAGAGGAAGCGGCCGATCTGCTGGCGCAAGACAAGATACTAGGATGGTTTCAAGGGCGTATGGAGTTCGGCCCGCGCGCGTTGGGCGCCAGATCTATCCTGGCTTCTCCGCTTGACAGCACGATGCAAGCCCGATTGAACGGCCTGAAAGACCGCGAAGATTTTCGCCCTGTCGCGCCAGTCGTGATGGAGGACCGCGCCGCGCAATGGTTCGACAGTCGTGGCGCCGGCGCGATTTGCGCGCCTTTTATGCTGTTCGTCTATGACGTCTTGCCTGAGCGTACCAAACAGATTCCCGCCGTGCGCCACATCGATGGTACCGCGCGGGTACAGACGGTGCGACGCGATCAGAACGAGCGTTACTACGATCTCCTGGCTGCGTTTGAAAAGCGCACCGGCGTACCTGTCCTCGTCAATACCTCGTTTAATACGCGCGGCGAACCCGTGGTCTGCACGCCCCGCGATGCGCTGGAGTCGTTCTGGACGTCGCCGCTGGACGCTTTGGTGATCGGTTCTTATCTTGTTGAGAAGCCGCAATGAGCACGACACATGCCCCCACGATTGCGGTATCGGTTGTTGTTCCGACCTATTGCCGGCCGGTTCTGCTGGAACGCTGTCTGGAGGCCTTGACCATACAGCATTTTCCGTACGGTCATTACGGTCATTATGAAATCATCGTGTGTGATGATGCTTGCGATGCTGCGACGCATCGGCAAGTTCAGCGATGGCGGCAAACGTTGCGAGATGGTCCCGCGCTGCACTACGTGGCAGTGTCCGCGACCCAGGGGCCCGCAGGCGCGCGCAATAGGGGATGGCGCCATGCGCAAGGGGAGATCATTGCCTTCACCGATGATGACACGATCCCGGCACCGGATTGGTTAGCGCAGGGCGTACGGGCCATGGCCTCCGATATCGCGGCCGTGACGGGCGTGACCGAGATGCCGTTACCAACGCCTCCCACCGACTATGAGCGCGACGCGGCATGTATGACACATGCCGAATTCATAACTGCGAATTGCTTTGTCCGTCGCAGGGCTTTGGAGGATGTCGGCGGGTTTGATACGCGGTACACCATGGCGTGGCGAGAGGATTCGGACTTGCATTTTGCATTACTGGAACGCGGCCATGTCGTTCGACCGGCGCCATTCGCTCGTGTATTGCACCCGGTGCGCTCGTTTGCTTTTGCGGCAGGCCTCGGTATGCAGAAAAAAGTGATGTTCGACATGTTGTTGCGTCGCAAGTATCCGTCTCTCTATCGACAGCATGTGCGCGCGCATCTACCGAGTTTTTACTTGAGCATCACCGCTGCATTTTTGGCGACGCTCGCCTTGTTGGCGTTTGGTGCGTATCGCATTGCGGGGTTGACGGCAGCCGTCTGGCTGCTGCTGAGCATGGCTTTCTTTTTGCGCCGCCTACGCGGTACACGCCGCTCGATGCGCGATATTGCGGATCTGATGATTACCTCCTTGTGCATACCATTATTGTCCATCGTCTGGCGCGTGGTGGGCCTGTTTCGATTCCATCGGGTGTCCGCATGACTGCGATACTCGACCCCTCACATCCGCCCCAGCGTATCGCTGTGTTTCGCGCACTGCAGCTCGGTGACATGCTGTGCGCGGTGCCGGCATTGCGGGCGTTGCGCCAGGCCTTTCCACGGGCGCGAATTCTATTGGCTGGTTTGCCGGGCGCGCGCGAGTTTGTCGAACGATTTCGATCGTACCTAGACGAACTGATCATCTTTCCCGGTATCGCTGCTTTTCCGGAACAAGGCGCTAATGAGGCGGGACTCCCGGCGTTTTTCCGACGTTTGCGCGCCTGGCAACCCGATGTCGCGCTGCAATTGCACGGCAGCGGTAGTGAGTCCAACGCAGTAGTGCGGCAATTTGGTGCTCGCCAGTGGGTGGGGTTTGTGCCCGATACGTGTGCGGAGATGGCCGGCGCACGGATGGCATGGCCTGATGACTTGCCCGAGATCCAGCGGTATCTCGCGCTATTGCGCTTTGCGGGCTTGGCGAATGCGCACGATACGGGTTTAGAGTTTCCCTGCTCTGTGGCAGACGAATCAGAGGCTCAGTATCTCTTGCGCCGGTATAGGCTGGCGCCGCACAAACTAGTGCTCATTCACGTCGGCGCACGTCTGGCCTCGCGGCGTTGGCCGTTGGCGCGCTTTGCGCAGATTGCGCAGCGTCTGCATCAGGCGGGCTGGCACATTGCATTAACCGGCACGGCAGGCGAGCGGCCGATGACGACTGAGCTGCGGCAACGGGCCGGGATTCCTCTGGCCGATCTGTCGGGTATGACGAATCTGGGATCGTTGGCCGCCTTGGTTCGAGCGAGCCGCCTGCTCCTGTGCAATGACACTGGCATTTCGCATATCGCCGCCGCGATGAAAACGCCTAGCATCGTGGTGGCCTGCGGCAGCGACGCCGCTCGTTGGGCGCCGCTCGATCAGCACCGGCATCGCGTGCTTTTTGCTCCCATGCCATGCCGTCCCTGTGCGTACAGATCATGTCCCATCGGGCATCCGTGCGCGCTGGCCATTACCGTCCCCGATGTGCTGCACGCCGCGGCGCGCCAGTTGGCTTTGTACGAAGGGAGGGCATGATGGCACGTCGCTTACGCATTTTGACCTGGCATGTGCACGGCAATTATCTCTACGCCCTGCATCATGTTCCTCACGATATTGTCGTGCCCGGCCTGGATGACTCGTTGCCAGGGTATGGAGCGTTAGGCTCTCGCATTCCCTGGCGGAGCAACCTGACGCAGGTCCCGGCACAGGCGCTGCGTCAGATGTCATTTGACTGCATTGTCTACCAGTCGCGGCAGAATATGGATGACGCCCGACTGCTGCTTACCGACAAGCAGCGTGCGTTACCCAGCGTTTATTTGGAACATAACCCGCCAGAGCCTCATCCCACGGATACGCAGCATCCGTTTCGTCATCCTCGTGGAATGATTGTCCATGTCACGCCCTTTAATGCCGCCATGTGGGATAACGGCGACATGCCGGTGCGTATCGTGGAGCACGGCGTTCCGGATCCCAAGGTGAACTATGACGGCGGGTTGGCGCGCGGCATCGTGGTCGCCAATCATCTGGCGCGTCGTGGCAGGCGTATCGGGCGGGATATCTTCGAGGCGGTACGGCGGCAGACGCCCTTGGATTTGATAGGCATGGATGCCGAGGCCCTGGGTGGCCTGGGGGAAATTCCCAACATGGAGGTCGCCGCGCATGTGGCCCGCTATCGCTATTTCTTCAGCCCGATTCGATATGCCAGTCTGGGTTTGTCACTGGTGGAGGCGATGCTATGCGGGCTGCCAATTGTCGGCTATGCCACGACCGAGTTGCCGACTGTGATTACGAATGGCAAAGAGGGTTATGTCGACACGCGGCTGACGCGATTGGTAGAGGTCGCGCGTCAGCTCAATGCCGAGCCGGATCTGGCGCATGCCTGGGGCAGGGCGGCGCGCGATCGCGCGCTGCAACGTTTCGGGATGGTGCGCTACATCGACGATTGGGTGGATCTCTTCGACACTTTAATGGAGCAGACATCATGAACGGCTTAGCACGGACTGGCCGAGCGCTGGTCGCCGGTGGAGCAGGATTCCTGGGCTCTCATTTGTGTAAGCGATTGCTGCTGGACGGCTGGGAGGTCATTTGTGTGGACAATTTCCAAACGGGCCGTGCCGCCAATCTGGCCGGCCTGGCCGCCCATCCATGCTTTACTTTGTTGCGCCATGATGTGGTTGAGCCGCTAGGCGATATGGGCGTGACACGGATCTACAACCTGGCATGCCCCGCTTCACCTTCTCATTATCAGGCCGACCCGCTCAAGACATTGCGCACGTGTATTTTGGGGTCAATGCAGTTGCTTGAATTGGCTCGGCGTACTGGCGCACGCGTGTTGCAAGCATCGACGAGCGAGGTATATGGCGATCCGCTGCAGCACCCGCAACGTGAGGGCTACTGGGGGCATGTCAACCCGGTCGGCCCTCGTGCGTGCTATGACGAGGGTAAGCGCTGCGCGGAAACCCTGTTCATGGAATATGCGCATCATGAAGGCGTTGAAATCAGAATTGCCCGGATCTTTAACACCTATGGCCCTCGAATGTCGCCCGATGACGGCCGTGTTGTGTCCAACTTCATTGTGCAGGCGCTGTCGGGCAAGCCGCTGACCGTATACGGGGACGGTACGCAAACGCGATCGTTCTGCTATGTCGATGACCTGATCGACGGCTTAGTGAGGCTAATGGAAAGCGCGCATACGATCATGCAGCCCGTCAATCTGGGAAATCCTGCCGAGCTATCTATGCTGGACGTTGCCGAGTTGATCCTGGCCTCGACGGGGGCCGAGGTACCACTGGTGCATCTTGATCTGCCTGTGGACGACCCGACACACCGGTGTCCAGATATTTCACTGGCGCGGCGCTATCTGAATTGGAATCCCTTGATCACACCGGCAGAGGGCATCCCCCGCACCGTCGAGTACTTTGCGCACGAGCGTCGCAGGAGTCCCACTCACGTTCGCGCTATGGCTAACTCTTGATTTGGGCAGCATTGATATATGACCGGCGAGGGCGTTAAATAACTAGTTTTTTGTTGCAACGCACCAGACTTTCGACACAAAATATGGCCTCTTATGTGGATACACTGAACTGTGTCGGTTAATATTAGGGTTTACCCTAGTATCGGGTGTTGTGCAGGGTTGTCGCCCGCCAGACCTGACTCAGGAGAAAACATGGAGCGTTCCCCCGTAATCCACCAGTCGCAGACTGCTTTGCAGGGCATGATACCGTCTGGTGACGCCGCCTTGGGTCCCGTCGCCGATGGGCCCGCCGATCTGTCCGATGCCGATCGGGCGGTCGCCCTGCGGATGCTGAACGAGGCGCTGTCCATGGAAATGATGTGCGCGCAACGCTGTCGGTATCAGGCATTGTTGGCCCGTGACCTGAATGTCGCCGCCGTTGCCGACGAGCTTGAGCGTCACGCCGTAGATGCGCAAAGCCACGTCCAACGATTGCAGCAACGTATTGCCGAGCTCAACGGCGAGCCGTTCGTGTCGACCGAGCACTTGGCCTATCTCAGCCAGTCCGAATATGTGGGCGGCGTCACACTGACCGATATGCTCAAGGAAAGTCTTGCGACTGAGCGGATGGCGGTCGCAGGCTATCGCGAGATGGTGAGCTACCTGGGAGAAAAAGACCCGGTCACGCGAAACCTGCTAGAGGACATCATGGCCATGGAGGCCGTGCAGGTCCAGAATTTGACCACCCAATTGGCTGCCAGATAGCGCCTCTGGGCAGACGCTGATCTTTCCAGTGAGTCACGCTGTCGCCGGTTTGGCCGCGAGTCGTGACCAGCCGTGAAATACCAAAGACTTGCAGTCGTGGTTCAATCGGGGGGTGTCTAATTCTTTTTCAGGTTTGAACATCCTCCCCATGACCAGGAATTTTCAGCTCGCTGACTGCAAGGCCATCGCCTTCGATCTGGATGGCACGTTGCTCGACACCATGGACGACATTCGCAATTCCGTCAGTCTGGCGCTGTGTGATTGTGGTTACGAGCCGCTGGCCGCCGATTACCACATGCCTAATCTGCACGGCGCTTTTCCCGCGGTTTTGGTGGCCGTCATGCGGGATCGCAATGTTCCTGCTTCTGCGCTGGATGCCGTGGTCCAGGCCTTCAAGGCGCATTACGCCGAGGCGGCACACCGGCGCTCCCATCCATATCCGGGTGTCATCGATTTTCTGCGGGACTGCCAGGCGCGGGGGATCAAACTCGCCGTCTGCACCAACAAACTGTATCACTCTGCGGTACAAGGGCTGGAGCAACAGCAGCTGGCGCCGTTCTTTTCGGTGGTGCTGGGCAGCGACTCAGTCAGCCGTCCCAAGCCCGACGCCGAGCCCTTGCTAAAGGCATTCGACGCGCTGGGCGTTGCGCCCGGGGATGCAGCCTATGTCGGCGACACTCATGCCGATGCGCTCAGCGCGCACAACGCCGGTGTGCCGTGTGTCTGGTTCAGAGCAGGGTACGGCAGCGAACAGGTTCAGGACTATCCGCAGGTACTGGCATTTGACGATTATGCCGAGTTGATGACCGCGGACAGCCCTGAGCTCAATCTGGCTGCCGTATGACTTCGGGCGTTAACCGGAGCAATTGCGCGATGTGCTGTGCGGCTGCGCGTGCAGTCGCCTCGGTGGTATAGCCTACGACCTGTATGCGTTGGTACGCACGGTTGTTTAAGCTGATCATAGTCATCTCTGTCTCGTAACCATGCAACGCCAGTTGGCCTCGTACCGAATCAGCATCCGCAAATATTCCGACTTGGACGGCGTATCGGTAGGGTTTTGATGAAGGTTTTGCCGACGGACGCTGCGGTGGCGGCACCGCAGCGGGAGATTTGCGATGCGACGGCGGCCGCTCAACTGTTGTTTTCGAAGACGAGTGTGACGCCGGCACTGGTGCTACGGCGGTTGGTGTCCGTTGCTCGGGGGATTCGGCCACGTTGTGGTTTATCCCGGTGCGCGGCAATCTCGCTACAGGCTCCATGCACGTTGTGATGATGCGAGACGGGACTGCCTGCGGAGAAGGGCCGGGGGTAGCGTGCGTTGCGGTCGTGGCGCCGTGTTGCAATTGGGCCAGTTGATTTCGCACGGCATCAGATTTCGCGACCAGCTTGTCGGCGTCGGCAAAGGCGGACAACAGGGCGGTTTGCCCTCGCTGCGTGTAGCCGATCGTGATCCACCGCACGCCGGCGTGTTGTAGCTTGACTGCCTGAGCGTTGAAATCCGCCGGCGTGTATTTACGCTTCCCGCTGGAAAACTCTCTCAGAAACTCGATGAATCCCCGGGCACCACTCCATTGCCGGGTCAGCGCGAAATCTGCGTATTGGATGGTGAGGATGGTGTCTCCGCATTGACTCAGTGACCATGGAAAGACTGTCTGATTTGGGAAATTCAGGTTCTCCAGCGTCAAACGGCCGTTGGCGCATTGCAGCGACAGCGTCACGCTCTCGGGCAGCCGATGCGCGTCGCTATTGGTCTGCGTCGGCATCGTCGTCAGCGTGACATTGGCGGTCGTGGCCTGCAGCTTGGCGATTTGCTGATCCAGATCAGATTGTTGTTGCGTGAGCGCCTGCGTCTGGCTTTGATCTTGCTTGGACTTCAGCGCATCGCCGGCCAGCGTTACCTGCCGCAGCTGCGTCATGCTGGCGAATGCGTAGAACTGTCCATTCAGGGGAATGGTCTGGCCGAGCGCTTGGCTACCTTGGTAGCGGTTGCCGATTCGTTCGATGAAATGCTTGATTTGGCCATTTAAAAAGGCGGGGACTTGGCCGCGGTCGCCAAACAGCAGATCATCGGCTAATGCGCTGCTTTGTACGTCATGGGCCACGCTCAACACATTGCTGTCCCACGTCTGTTGCAACGAGCAGGCGGCGCTGCGTCCAGCGTAGTCTAGAGTAAAGTCCATTGGGCCAGACAGCAATCTCCATACGACATTGGATCGTGCGTCATCGGCCTGCGCCACATGCTTGCGCAGTCTGGCCAGTGCGTTGCTGGCGTCGATCAGGGCGACGGATGTGATACTGGGGTCGCGCCCAAAAGACCAGATATCGCTGGCGGCCTTCAGCGCGGCGCCTTGGCCTTGCTGCAGCAGGGCGGTCGTAGACAGAATACCCTTGCGATAGGCTTGCAAAAGATCGACGGCCTGCTGATCGGTATGCAGTTCGGACAAATCACTGGTCAACGCCTCGCCATGGGGTAGGCGCTGCAGCAGATTGCCTCCGAACTGTTGAACGACGTTGACACGCTGTTGCAGCTTAGCGGCCATACCGGCCTGAGGAGAATGGTGGCTTTGTACCAACCGCCATAGCCCATCGAGTTGTATCGCCTGGCGCAGCCAATGCGGACGAGACGCCTCAGGGATAGAGTCACCCACTTGCGCCAGCAGATGCAGCAGCCGCCCATAGGGGTCATTCGATGTGAACAAGGACGATAGGACGGCTCTGCGCAGGGTGCCGTCCGCCAATTGTCGAGGCACGGCGGCAAAGGCATCTGAGAACTCATACCAAGTGTTCAGCCCCGTTTGCAGGTGTTGCGCGCGCAGTTCCTCTTGGCGTTGCTGCCAAAGAGCGTTGTTGTTGGTCGCGCGTTCCAGTTCTTTGACAAAGCCCGCGACGGCTTGCTCGCCGGCTGGTGTGAACGCGGCGGGCACATAAGGCTGGTCCGGGTGCGAAGGAATATTCCAGAAATCCGTCAATCGCACCGGAGGAATGTCTCCCTGTAGATCGACCCACGCGTTGATCCACGTCAATGGCCGATTGCCTAGATTCAGATTTATCAGCGCCTGCGCCAAGGCTTGGCGTTCGGAGACTAGCATCTGGCGGTTAGGCTGCCATGTGAGGTAGTCCTGATACATATTGCCCAATATCACGCCGTCTACCAGACTGGGGCGTGGCCCTTTTGCCTGGGAAAACAACATGGGGATTTCCGAGCCGGGCGCAGGTTGGGCATACACATCCTGGCCTTGCAGGGCCGTATCGATCAGATTGATACGTCGGACCAGCATCTGGACCCACGCGGCGAGCAACTGATCGTTTTTCGTGTTCTCGGCCAATGGCAGGCTACTCGGCAACAGCGGGTCCAGATTCGCGACGACGATTTCGCGGTGAAAATCCTGGGTATAGGTGTTGATCAGGGCTTGTCGGACTGCTTCGACGCGATGATGAAACGGCAACCATCGATGTGACCAGTGTGTGGGAGTCTCCAGGCTGTGGATGGCCTCGCGCAAACTCTGCAATGCATACAGATCGGACGATACCGGGCCGGAAAAATCCCGTGTTGCGTCTAGCGACGGATGATTGAGCGCCTGCAAGTGTTGTTGGGTAATGCGGCTGGCATACAGCAACAGGGCGCCGATGCCTAGGCACGTCAATAGCCAGCACAGCACGGCCGCATGGCGCATCAGACGGCGCCAGTGGCGCCAGCGCTCCAGCGGCTGCCAGGCGTGCCGCTGCGCAGGTAAAGCGTGTTCAAAGAGCCCTTCGCTGAACCATGCGGGCTGACTGGCATCGGCTCGCGACGGCTGACCCGTCACATACAGACCGCGCAGCAATGGGGTCTCGGCATAGGGTGTCGCTTGAAACGCGGGCCGCAACACTATGCCCAACCGGTCTGCCAAGGGAACCATGCGCTCCGGCAGACCAAAAGCCGCCTCGTCGGGGGCATCCTCGATACCGCTCAAGATACGCAGGTCAAACATGCGATGCACAATGCTGTTGAACCCATCGCTGATGAATTGCCCGACCGTGGCATGAGGCGTCTTGTTCAGATACCCCATCGCTTGACGATTGAGCTCGTTGCCCAGGCTTTGCGCCCAGGCCGCAAAGCCTGGGAGGTTTTCGGCGCCGGCCAGTACGACGTAGACCGGAATACGGGCGTTATAGATACGAGTGAGTTCGTCCAACTGCTTGCGCAGATCCTGGCCTTTACCGCGTAACTGCGCTTCGTCACTTTGCATCAACCATTCAGTATCAAAGATCAGCACCAGGCCGTTGAGCGGCTCGCGCCGGCGCGTGTGCATCATGAAATACAGCAGGCGCCGCCAATACGCGCTGGCCACAGGTGATGGGGCAGTCTGCTTATCGAGCGCGTCAGAGGGCGACAGCACGACAGCATGCCGCAGCAGCCACCAATGTAAAACGGCGGGATCTTCTCCGCGGCCATGTACCGGCTCCGTGCCGGCCGCATGTTGCAATAGACGCGTTGCGTCTGACGGGCTGGATCCTAGTGCGAGGTACCAAGGCAGTACATACAACGGCGAGCCGAATCTCGACAGTCGGGAACTCTTGAGCGCGTTTAATCCGGCTCGCCAATCCATATCCAGGCGCTTGGTGCTGAAGGTATCGTTGCCGACCGGGCGAGACAATTGCCGGCGCAGTCTCCATGCCCGCCAACGGCGATGCAGCCAGCGCAGCGACAACAGGGCGGCCACGATAGCCGCGAACAACGCAGCTGATTGCCACAGCGGCCACCGTCGCCATAATCCGACGGCCCAGCAGCAGGCCGCCAGGATGATGAAACCGATGAGCCAGGCAAACAGAATGAGCGATTTTTTGAGCATGGATCTACATATCGTGGGTATCGGGTGGTGCGCCACTAGCCATGTGAGGCCAACGGTGAGAGCCACTCTGCAGCCGTCTGCGCCAGCCGGTAGTCCAGCAAGACGTATAAACACAGCAACAGGCAGATCGGTACGAGGATCACCAGCAGACCGACGAGCGAAGGCACCAGACCTCGCATATAAGGGGCAGGCGGCTGCGTGCGCAGATTGGCGTCGGGAAATAGAGGCTCATTTACGGCCAGTGGTGTCAGGGTGCGCTCGGCCGCGACCCGCTCAAACAGACTGCGCCGGTAGGTATGCAGCTCCGCAGGGGGCCGATGGATATAGCGTCCTTGGAATCCTGCCAGCAATACCAGGGCATAAACCTCTCGTACCTCGGTGGCCTCGTCGGGCAACGCGTCGAGTTTTTCAAAAAAGGCCGCACCGGCGCGCGTGGTGGAAAAATACGTCCGTTGCAAAGGAGTGCGTCGCCAGTCTGCCTCACCGCTCCAGGGCCATGACATCGCCAGTTCATCAATCCAGGCGACGACGGCAAACAAGGAAAGTTGTATGTCGTCGTCCGAAAAACCTTTGCTCTGCGCGCGTGCGGCGGCCGCATCCAGCATGGACGCAAGCTGAGAGGCCAGCGCTGCCGCCTGCTGTTCCGGCTGTTTGATGGCCGCGCGCGCCGTATCGATCACCGGGATCCAGAAGTTACTCAAACGCATGGTTCAACCTTTGATGACGATGAGATCGATCCGTAAATCCGCCGGAGCGTTGGGGATATACAGGGCGGCCCGCGAATCCCGTACGATGTTTTCCCAGGGGTCGGATAAGCTCTCCAACCGGAAATACACCGCCCCCGCTCGTCGTGGCATGCCGGGGGGCAGTGTCTGCAGGGGCATCGTGTCCACGCCGGGCAGTGAGCGCGTGATCAACGTGTCGATCTGATCAGGTGCGCCAAGCTTGGCCTCAAGCTGGATCCGTTCGCTCAGCATCGCAGCGTCGGTCTCGGCGCTGTGCGCGATAAGGTAATAGCGATGCCTGGGGCCGAAAAAATTGGCGGGCACATCGGCCTGCAAGAGGTTGTCATTAGTGCCGTCTCGTACGAAATGCACCAGCATTTCGGGACCGACCGTGATGTCGTTGAGCAGTCGCCGTATCAGTTCGACCACCGACTGGTATGCCGGGCCGATATCCAGATGATCATAGGGGGACAACAAGGCCTGGCCATCGCGCGTCTCGCCTAGCAAATTGCAGTATTCCGAAAATGTGCTCAGCTCTGCGGCCAGTTGCCGCAACATGCCATAGACTGCCCATGGATGGGCCTGCGGGCTCTGAGTAGTATGCGTCATGGCCACGCCATAGCGGTTCAGGACGGACAAGGCCAACAGCGGGCCGACAGGAGTACCGTCTGCTTGGTTTGCGACGGGCTGCTTGAATACTTCGAGCTGCCGGGCGCGCCCGACGATTTCATTGCCCAAATCGTTGAGCATCTGTTGCAGCGCGGGGGCACCGGCCAGGTTAAGGCACGGCGGCACGAATCGGGTCACCAGCCGCACCGTTTCGCCGTCTTGGTCCAGCCGAGCCAATGGCATTACGTCGTAATCGCCCAGATCGTCGAGCTCGTTTTCCCAGAACAATCGCAGAACGAAGGTCATCAGCATCACCCGGCCTGATGGGCCTTGGGCATAACGGTCGGGGACTTGCTGCGGATCGACGGGCACCACCCAGCGGGCATCGGCCTGCGATGCATCCTCCAGACTCTCGAATTTCTGGACATTGGGTTGATCGTCGAGCAGGCGGCGCAAACCAATGTAAATGGTGCGCGGCCCTTGAGCGAAATCAACCAAGTCAAACCGTTTGGACGCTACACGAGCATTGCCGGGGTACTCGGTCAAGGTTCCGTCACGCCATCGCAGCGTCAATTGTTTAAGGGAAAACTGGCGCGCCGCCAATGCCGTTTCGTCAACGTGCAAACCGGCCACCCCCCAGTTCCACGGGACAGACAAATCCCACTGCCGCGCCAGATGATCGGTCGTCCAGGCATCCTGATACTGAAAATGATGGGGCTGCAGGAACAAGCCCTGGTGCCAGAACAACGGTTGATGTAGAGATTGCGTCATCGTGTCGATAGAGAGTCAGGGTTGAGTGACGGGCGTTGACGTCGCGCCGGCGGGTGCAACGGGCCCGGCCTGTGGCTTCGTCAATCTGACGGGGGGTGTGCGAGTACCCGGGGATTCCTGAATGCCGCTGGGCCCCAGGCGCAGATCGATAGTCAAGGGCTGCGGCGTGGCATGGCGTGTCTTAACGATCAAACCAGACGAGTCGACCTCGACACCGATCCGATACAGGCGTGCGCTGCGACTCGGATCGAGGTGGTAATAGCCAAGCGCCAAACCGACGTATTGGGCCTTTTCGACGCGTGGCAGGGTGATGGTGCGATGCTCGCCAGGAGAGATAAAGACGCGGTTCAACGCCAGCATGCCCGGTGGCGGGCTATTGGCCAGCAGCAGCGACGACAGTTTGTCCTTTGTGGACACAGCGGCGGTGTACGCGTTGGGGTCGGCCATCTGCACGACCGTCAGTACCAGGTTGTGGGGCTCGCTGCCAGATTGGTTCAGTTGAGGGTCGGCAGTGACAGCGATCCGAATGCCGTCTGCGGCATACGTCCATTGCAGGGCATGCAGCGCATCCTGCTCAGACGAGCCGCCCATCACGCTGTTTAAGGAACTGCATGCACTCAGCGCCACGGTGTATAGGGCGACGGCCATCCAACGCAGTGTGGGCCAGGATATGAGCCAAGTGTGCATGATGCGCCTCAACCCTGTGCCATAACGACGGTCTGGCTCGGCGTCGTGACCAGACCTATGGTGTTGTTGGCGTTCTGTGTGGTCAGGCTGCAAAGGCACACGGCAGGCATGCCGCCGATCATGACTGTCACGCTACCCTCGATGAACGCGGCGGCCCCCATGATTTCTCCGCACATCACGCCACCGCCAGCGGTGCCACCCTGATCGCCTTCACTGAGCAAGAGCATCGAACCCATGTTCAGTGCTGGCATGCCCACCACGAGCACATTCTCGACAATGGTGGCAGGGTCGGCCAAGTCGCTCATCGCAATATTGGGATATGGCACAGGAATAGGCGAGGGCACGGCGGGGGTCATGCACACATCGGGCACGGTGGCCATCGCGATGGCGCCTGCAGTGTTCAATACAAACATGACAGGCCTCCGTTATCCGAGTTGAACGGCGTCGCCTTGCACCGTGACGCGATCACGTCCTCGCAGATCGGCAGTATCGGCGCAGACGGCCCAGTCTTGATCGACGGTGTGACGCAGTGATTGCGCGGTGATCTCGGCATGCCCGGTGATACGCTGCACGCTTTGCTGCGCGTAGGTTTCATGGCGTGTCGCGATGTCCAGCGTCTGTCCCGATAGCGTGCAGCGGGTTTGCCACTGGCTAACCGCCGCATGACCGGTCATTTGCAACGTGTGGCAGGCGATGGCGGCCGATTGCAGCGTGGCCGATAGTTGGCCGGCCGCGACATCCAGTGAGCCTGCTGCATTGATCCCTATGCCTTGCGATGCGTTCAGCATTAGTCGGCCTTGTGGCAGCGACAGCTGCAAGTCACCCGGCGCGGAAATCTCAGCAGGTGTGTCCGGCGCGGCACGCTCCAGGACGGTCAGGATGTAACCCTGGTTGCCAGAAATACTGACCAACACCCAGTCACCGACGGCCGGCCGCAACAGGCAGCCAGCCGCGGGTGTCACCCAGCGCGTGCCGCCATTGGCCAGGGCGGCATAGCGATTCCCGTCGCTCATGACCAGCCGCGCGTGCGCCAGGCTAACGGCGTGCGAGGAGGCATCCTCTGGCCGTCGCATTGCATTATCTATGGGCATCATCGTTTTCTCCTGACGGGGCGTTATACGGGGGGCTGCCAACGCTCGGCTGCCAATCGTTCGGGATCATCCCGGCGGACTTGATCTAGTTGGGCGGCCTGCCACAGCGCGTCGGGCAACTGCACGGCATGCAGCTTCGCGCCGCGCAGATCGGCACGCGAAAAGTCGGCATGGGCGGCCTGCAAGTGGGATAAATCGGCGTGCGCCAGCGTGCAATCCGCAAAGGTGATTCCCACCGATTGCGCGCCGCATAGGCGTGCAGCACGCAACGACGCGCAAGCGAACTGCACATGATCAAGCCGGCTTTGATCGAAATTCGCGCCGTCCAAGACGGCATCGCCGAACTTTGCCTCATTGAGGCAAGCGCCGTGAAACGTGCATCCTTTGGCCTGAATACCGGAAAAGTCCGCGCCACTCGCGTCAACACGATTGAACGTGCATTGGCTCAGCGTGGCGCCGGTAAAGCGGGTTTGGCGTAACTGGCTGTTGGGGAAATGCGATTGCGTCCAAGTGACGCCGGTCAGGTCCAGGCCCGACAGATCGCAGTGAGACAACCACGTCTGCAGCAGCGTTACCGCCTGCCAGCGGCACCCTGAAAATATCGTGTTGACCGCTGCTAAACGCGTCAGATCGGCATGATCGAAATGACAATCGTGCCAAGTGCATTGCTTCATCCACAGCCGCTGCGCCGCCGTTCGTTGCCAGGAAACCGAGCGGCCGTGGCATTCGACAAATGACGATTCACTCAGCGTGGCCCGATCCAGCCGCACGTGATCCAGCTCACACGCGCGCCATGTCGTGCCTTTGAGGTTGGCGCCTTCCAGTTGCGTGTCTTGCAATCGATAACC
>Ga0182738_1002322_pt1 | contig 22697 bp, 18 predicted proteins | sample eDN5th30CBELigMG_FD_128876 | JGI IMG/M metagenome (GOLD analysis project Ga0182738, IMG submission 128876) | Enriched Miracle-Growth compost microbial communities from Emeryville, California, USA - eDNA 5th pass 30_C BE-Lig MG (version 2)... ...
GCAGTAGTCGAGGATGGCGGCGACTTCGGCCTCTCCGTTGGGACCACCCGGTAGCAGCACCGCGTCGGGTGCATCCTGGGTGTCGGAATCATTGCGTCGCAGCAGATCCAGAGTGGACTTGCCCCCGGCGTGCAGTAGCCGGGCGGTGTGATCGGTGCGGCAGAAACCGTCGCCGACGATCGCCGCCAACGCTGCGTGGTCGGCCTCGGTCAGCGCCGACGGCGTGAGCGACACCTGGTTCGGATCGCGTTCCGGGGTGCTCGTGCCGTCCACGCCCAGGGCTGCCTTGAGCAGTTGGCGGATACCGTCGCTCAAAGGCTTGGCCGCTGCCGGATCGCCCCAGGCGTTCCACTTCATCGGAGGGGTCAGGGCGTCTTGGGCATCGGCCTGCGTCATGCGTTACAGTATTACACATGCTGTCAACTAGTAATGACGAGCAGGCGGAGGTCGGGGAGCGGATCCTCGACGCCGCCGCGAGCTGCCTGCTCGCATTGGGAATGGAGCGGGTGACGTTGGCGGCCATCGCGCGTCGCGCCGGGGTGAGCCGTCCCACGGTGTACCGGCGTTGGCCAGACAGCCGCTCGGTGATCGCCGCACTCCTGACCTCACGGATCACCACGGCCTGGACGGAACTCGAGCAACCGGGAACCGGACGCGAGGCGCTGGTGATGCGGATCGTCGCGGTTGCGGCGCGGCTGCGCCACGACGAGGTGGTGATGCAGGTGCTGCATCACGCACCCGATCTGGCGATGGTCTACATCGCCCAGCGGATGGGGGCCAGCCAACGGCGACTGATCGACCTGGTGGCCGGCGAACTCGGCGGCGCCCAGGAAGCCGGCAGCGTGCGATGCGGCGACCCCCGCCAGCTCGCCGCGATGTGTCTGCTGATCACCCAGTCGGCGATCCAGTCCGCGCAAGTCGTCGCGCCGATCCTCGACGAGGACGCGCTCTCCACCGAACTGACCTACACCCTGAACAGGTACCTCTCGTGATGCCCGACGCCGCTGCGCTCAACTCCGCCCGCCGCACCGCCGAACTGACCGCACTGGCCGACGGCGCACCCGTTGACGTCATCGTGATCGGTGCCGGTATCACCGGCGCCGGCATCGCCCTGGACGCGGCCACCCGCGGCCTGCGGGTGGTGTGCGTGGACAAGCAAGACCTGGCGTTCGGCACCAGCAGGTGGAGCTCCAAACTGGTGCACGGCGGACTGCGCTACCTCGCGACCGGCAATGTGGGCATTGCGCGGCGCAGCGCCGTCGAGCGCGGAATCCTGATGACCCGCAACGCACCTCACCTGGTGCGGGCGATGCCGCAACTGGTCCCGCTGCTGGGGTCGATGCCGCGGCGGGATCGGGCCCTGGTGCGCACCGGGTTTTTCGCCGGTGACGCCCTGCGCCGGTTGGCCGGCACGCCGGCGACGGTGTTGCCCCGCTCGCGACGGGTCTCACGGGAGCGCGCCGTGGAATTGGCGCCGACCGTGCGTCGGGACGGCCTCGACGGTGGCCTGTTGGCCTACGACGGACAATTGATCGACGACGCCCGCCTGGTCACCGCGGTCGCTCGAACCGCGGCCCAGCACGGCGCGACGATCCTGACCTATGTGGCGGCCTCGCACGCCACCGGCGACACGGTACGGCTGACCGACCAGATCTCGGGTGAGTCGTTCGACGTCACCGCGCGGGCGGTGATCAACGCGACCGGAGTCTGGGCCGCTGACATCGACGCGGCACTGCGGCTGCGCCCGAGCCGCGGAACGCATCTGGTGTTCGACGCGGCCGCCTTCGGCAATCCGACCGCAGCGCTGACCGTGCCGATCCCCGGCGAGCTGAACCGGTTCGTGTTCGCCATGCCCGAGCAGCTCGGCCGGGTGTATCTGGGCCTCACCGACGAAGAGGCGCCCGGGCCGATTCCCGATGTGCCGCAACCGACGTCGGACGAGGTCTCCTTCCTGTTGGACACCGTCAACACCGCACTGGGCACCGCGCTGAGCACAGTCGACGTCCGCGGCGCCTACGCCGGGCTGCGACCGCTGATCGATACCGGAGAGGGCCGTACCGCCGACGTCTCACGCAACCACGCCGTCGTCGAATCGGAGACCGGGGTGTTCAGCGTGATCGGCGGCAAACTGACCGAGTACCGGCACATGGCCGAAGACGTGCTGGACCGGGCCGTGCGTTTGCGCGCATTGCGCGCCACGCCATGCCGCACCCGGGACCTGCCGTTGATCGGTGCACCGGACAACACCGGATCGCAGATTCCGCTGACGGTTGCCTTGCCCGAGTCGCTGGTGCTGCGCTACGGCGCGGAGGCGGCCAACGTGGTCGCCAGCGCGACCTGCGAGCGGCCCGCAGCGGCGGTGGCCGAGGGCATCGACGTGATCCGTGCCGAGTTCGAGTACGCGGTCAGTCACGAAGGTGCGCTGACCGTGGAGGACATCGTGGATCGCCGGACCCGGATCGGACTGGTGGCCGAAGACCGCGACCGCGTCGTTGAGGTGGCAAGCGAATTTCTCGCGGCTGCCGACTGAGTTGAGCAGGTGGCAGCCCTACGAACGAGTCGGAGGCTTCAGCGCCCGGGGATGTTCGCGCTAGGGCAATGTCTGCGGGACTGCCGCACGCCAGCGCAATACCTCCAACGCCACTGCGACATGCACACTGGACTCCTTCAATGGCTTCGGCAGCAGACGGTCTGCGTGAACAAGCCTACGCAGCAACGTGTTTCGATGTACGAAAAGACGCTCGGCGGCTCGCGACGCGTGGCACTGCTCGTGGACGAACGTCAGCACGGTCCGCTGGAGCTCGGCGTCGGCGGACTCGAAGTCGCCGAGCGTGTGTTTGATGAATCGATCCGCCCGTTCAGTGTTCGTGCTCAGCGCGGCAACCAGCTCCACATCGGTGAACCTGACTACCCGCTGGGTGGCTCTGAACTGCGCCATCATGCGCTGCGTGCTGATCGCATCAAGGTGGCTGCGCCGGAACCCGTCAATTCCCGCTGTCGTAGGCCCGACAGCCATTCGTACGCCGGCGAGCTGATGTACGACGGTGACGACGTCAGCCAGGTCGGGGCCGTCCTCTCCGGGAATCCAGACCCAGCGGGTGGCGGCTCCAGCCAGCACTGACAACGGCCGGACATTCGCTGCGCTGCGCAGAATCATCTCGGTCACGCGGTCGAGATCGGTCAAAGCGCTGGACCGATCGCTCCAGATCACCAGAGCGGTGTGGTCCCGCTCGAATTCGTAGCCGAGCTGACGCTCGGCGTGCTGCTGGGCGATCGGCGCCCCGTCGAGGATCAATCCGACGATTTCCCGACGTTGAGCGTGGGTGCCCCGGGTGAGTTCGTCGCGTTCGGCCTGTATCTGGTGGTAGATCCCCGCGATCGTTGCGTCGACGAATGCCGCCATCGAGCGTGCCGAGATGTCCAGCACGTCGCGCAGCTCGTCGGGGTCGGCGGTCAACGTGAACACTTTGCGCATCCAGTGCCGCCAGACGAAGTCCTGACCGATGCGGTACCAGTCCACGACCGCCGACTCGTCCAGGCCGCGGCGAATCAGATCGCGAGCCACAGTGAGCGACTCGGTGCCGACGTTGGCCGGCACCGGTTCACCGGGATGGCTGATATTCGCGGCAACCCAATGCAGCTGGATCGACCGGTTGCACTGACGGATCGACTCGGCCAGCACGGGGTCATCGGCGACTGCCCGAATGTAGGGGGACGCCAGCGTGGCGGCGTCCAACTCGCTGAGCCACCCCTGAGATCCACTGAGAACCATCTCCGCGCGCCGCCGGATGAGTTCGCGGACTCGTTGCGACGGACGGTCCCATTGCACCCGGCAAAGTCTAGCTATCGGTGTGCGTAATGCACCACCATTGCCCAATGTCGGGGCGAGACGCCCCTTGTCTCCAGGTACTGGCAGGGGGAACATCGGCTCACTATGAAAAATATTTCCACGGTAAACGCCTACGCAACGATCAGCGTCGCCCTACTCGGCGCCGGCCTCTTCACGTCCACTCCGGTGGATGCCGCCCGCTCTGGCGTACACCGGGCCGACATTGCGCTCACCGCCGGCGAGGGGTCGATCACGCTGGATCTGGTTCGCCACGCAAACAACATCACCGGCGCGCAGGCTCCCGACAGCAACCAGGTCGGGATCGGCTCGGCCGAAGGTGGCGGCCAGGGGTCCGAAGGTGTTTCCGGTGGTCCTCCGGGGGCCCCGCTGGGTGCCCTTGGTCAACAGCAGGCAGCAGCGGTTTCGCAACAGATCGAGGCGCAGTACGGCAACGACATCGCTGGTGTCTACGGCGGCACCGAATACCGGATGTGGCAGACCGTGCAACCCCTGGCCGACTCGCTGGGCATGGACGTCCATCAATTGGAGGGCCTCAACGAGATCGACGGTGGCGTGTACGCCGGCCATGCGCTGTCCAGCACTGAGGGCATCGAGTTCATGATGACGCTGGCCGCCTGGGCGTTCGGGCTGGAATTCGTGCCGATGCCGGGGTCCCCGGACATCAACGGCATTGTGTTCAACGACTTGTTCAGCAGCGCTACGCAGGTGATCTACGACGACACCGTCGCGGCCGACGGCCCGAGCACCGCCGTGGCCGCGTCCGGCGAGGCAGCGATCACCGCCTGGGCGCTGATGAACGCTCAGAACCCCGACTTTTCGGTGTTCATCCCGATGTTCATCGACGAGCTGAATGGAACCGGCACCTTGCTGCCCAACGTGGGCCAGGTGGTGATCGAGGGCGGGCCCGGTGACTGGACACTGGTCAACTTCAACGGGACACCGGTTCCGCCGGCGGATCTGCTCACTTCGTTGTTCGTCGACCTGCGTAACGTGATCGTCGCGCCGCAGGCCGCGACCTGGCACATCTGGGAGGCGATCGCCGGCGGCGATCCCAGCGCGATCCAGGACGCCCTGCAAACGGGTTTGAGCGATGTCGGTGCGGCACTTGTGCAGTTCCCTGAATCTGTCGTCACTGACATATTCGATGCATTAAGCGGCGGCAGTGGGGGGTAGGCCGGAGAACTGGTGTGCGACTTCCACAGTCCCTGCGTGGGCACTAGCAGTGGCTCGTTGAAGCATGCCGGTCAGTCGCGCGCCAGTGCCGCTGCGGCTTCCCGTTGTAGATCGACGAAGGCCTCACTGCTGACGTCGATGACGACGGTCGCAATGCTGCCGCCGGTGAAGGTGCCGGGGTTCTGGTATTGGTCGGAGACGTTGTCGCCACTGTCGTATCCGACGCACAGACCGTCGCCGGCGAGGGTGAACTTGCCCAACTGGGCGCGCATCGGACCCGTGTCCGCGGGGCTTTCGTCAACGTAAAGCGTTGTGGTGCCGAGGGATTCGCCGTATTCTCCCGACTCTTGGCGGACGAATTCCATGCCGAGGGTGTGCTTGCCCGGCGTCAGTGGACGCGAGACGAACTCCTGCTCGGGCTTGATGCCGAGGAAGTTGTACACATAGTGCAGCTTGCCGTCCTTGATGAACAGCACATGCCCGCCGAACCGGGACCCGTGGGCAAAGAGCACGCCTTGGGCGTCGCGGCTGAGATCGACGTTCGCCACGATCTTGTAGGACCGCCCGCGGATGTTGGCTGCCACGCCTTCGGGGACCGGAGCCGTATCCGGGTAGTAGGTGTAGCGATCGCGCGGTGGTTCGAACTGCGGCCGGGTGATGGTGAGCAGCTCGGTTGCCGTGCGGTCGTCCAGTGGCAGGACGTAGTTGTCCTTGGCTTCCGCGTGCCACGCGTCGATGAGTGCTTTGAGCTTGTCGGGATGTTGATTGGCGAGGTTCGTGGATTCGGAGCGATCTTCATCGACGTGGTAGAGCTCCCAGCGGTCCTGATCGAAATGGCCCTTGCCGCTGATCGGTGCGTGCAGCGCTGACGCCTTCCAGCCGTCCTCCCAGATTCCGCGGGTGCCCAGCATGGCGTAGTACTGCCGCTTCTTGGCGGTGGGCACATCGGGGGCGTCGAAGCTGTAGCGCATCGACACCCCGTTGAGCGGGTACTGCTTCACGCCGCGGTACTCCCGGGGCATCGGGATGCCGACCGCATCGAGGATGGTCGGCACAATGTCGGTGGCGTGGTGGTATTGGTGGCGCACTTGGCCTTTGGCCTTGATGCCGGCGGGCCAGTGGATCACCATGGGGTCGCAGGTACCCCCGGAGAACTGCGAGTAGCGCTTGAACATCTGAAACGGTGTGGAGAACGCAGCCGCCCAGCCGGTCGGATAGTGGTTGTAGGTGGCGGGGGTGCCCAGCGTGTCGAGGTAGCGCATGTTCTCGGCGAGGTCATCGGGGTAGCCGTTGAAGAATTTGTTCTCATTGACCGAGCCGTTGGGGGAGCCTTCGCCGGAGGCGCCGTTGTCGGCGCAGTAGAAGATGAGCGTGTTGTCCAACTGGCCGGTGTGCTCGAGGTAGTCGACGATGCGGCCCACTTGGGCATCGGTGTATTCGGATAATCCGGCGAAGACCTCGGCCATCCGGGAGAACAGTCGTTTCTCGTCGGCGTTGAGCGAATTCCAGGGCCGTACCGCGTCAGCCGGCAACGCGACGTCGTCGGGAAGGGGATTCAGCGGCGTCAGCCGGGTGCCCTTGGGCATGATGCCCTTGTCGACCATGCGGGCCAACACCCACTCCCGATACGCCTCGTAGCCGTCATCGAACCTGCCGCGGTACTTCTCGGCGTACTCGGTCGGGCTGTGGTGCGGGGCGTGATTGGCCCCCGGGCAGAACCACATGTACCAGGGTTTGGACGGATTGCTCGACCGTTGGTCGCGCAGCATGCGAAGCGCGTTGTCGGCGAGGTCTTTCGACAGGTGGTAGCCGTCTTCCGGGCTGTAGGGCTGCTCGATGAATCGGTTGTCCTCGACCAGATCCGGGTACCACTGGTTGGTTTCTCCGCCGAGAAAGCCGTAGAACCGATCGAAGCCCTTCTGCAGTGGCCACTCCGATTTGCTGCCCCCGCTGGACACGTCCTCCTCGGGCACATTGTGGTTCTTGCCCACCCAGAACGTGCTGTACCCGTTGTCCTGGAGCACCTGTCCGATCGTCGCGCATTGTGCGGGCAGCCGCGCGGCCGCGCCGGGGAAGCCGTCGGAACCCTCGGTGATCGAGGCGAAGCGGTTCACGTGGTGATTGCGACCGGTCAGGACGCAGGACCGGGTCGGCGAGCACAGTGCCGTGGTGTGCCATTGCGAATACGTCAGCCCGTTGTCGGCAAGGCGCTGCATGACGGGCATGTCGATGGCCCCGCCGTAGGGCGACCATGCCGCCATCCCGGTGTCGTCGTAGAGCACCACCAGCACGTTGGGTGCGTCCTGGGGAGCATGCTTGAGCTCGAACGGACCCCAGTCGGGCTGCGAATCGCGCACGTCGAGTTCGATCTTGCCGTCGAACCCGTCGTTGATCCCGGTGCCGTAATCCGGTGCGCCGGCAGCCGGACCGCCGTTGCCTTTGCTTTCGCAGCCGGCCAGCGCCGAGACGCCGGCGCCGCCCACCCCCAAAGCGGCTAGGCCACCCAATACTTGACGTCGTCGCAGCATTGCGCGAGGTCGGCCGCCATCGGCCTCGGACTCACCGGTGCTGACGTGGGATGTCTCGTCGAATGACTCCATGGGAATGGAGTATTCGCCAGATGTCGGCCGGCGGATGGGAATTCGGGCCCATCCGCCGTCAGATCTGAGCCGGTGTGCTTACAGCGGGATGTTCTTGTGGCGGCCACGACGGGCGGGCGCCTCGGCCAGGGCCTGGGTGATCTTGCCGCGGGTGTGCGAGGGGTCGATCTTCTCGTCGACCACGCCGATGTCGATGGCGCTGTCCACCCCGCCCGCGATCCGCTCGTGCTCGGCGGCCAACTCCTCGTGCAGCGCCTCCCGCTCGTGGTCGGGCGCGGCGGCCAGCTTCTTCTTGTGCAGGATGCCGACCGCGGCCTTGGCGCCCATCACCGCGACCTCGGCGTCCGGCCAGGCGAACACCTTGGTGGCGCCCAACGACCGCGAGTTCATCGCGATGTAGGCCCCGCCGTAGGTCTTGCGGGTCACCAGCGTGACGCGGGGGACGGTGGCCTCACCGAACGCGTGCAGCAGCTTGGCGCCGCGACGCACCACGCCACCCCATTCCTGGCCGACACCCGGCAGGTAGCCCGGCACGTCGACGATCACGATCAGCGGAATCCCGAACGCGTCGCACAGCCGCACGAAACGGGCCGCTTTCTCGGCGCTCTCGGAGTTCAGGCAGCCGCCCAGCCGCAGCGGGTTGTTGGCCAGTACTCCGACGGTGCGCCCCGACAACCGGCCCAGCCCGACCACCATCGACGGCGCCCACTTGGCCTGGAACTCTTCGAACGGCGCGTCGGCATCGAGCAACCCGTGCACCAGCGGGTGCACGTCATAGGCGCGTCGCGCCGACTCCGGCAGCAGGGCGTGCAGGTCGATCTCGCCCGCCTCGGCCTTGTTGCGGTCGAAATGGCCCTGCTGGCAGAACAGCCCGACCAGGCGGCGGCCACGCTCGTAGGCGTCCAGCTCGTCGTCGGCGACGATGTGGCACACGCCGGACTTCTTGTGGTGGGTGTCGGGGCCGCCCAGCGCGGCCATGTCGACGTCCTCACCGGTGACGCTGCGCACCACGTCGGGGCCGGTGACAAAGACCCGACCCTCCGGTGCCATCACGATGACGTCGGTCAGGGCCGGCCCGTAGGCGGCGCCGCCGGCGGCGAAACCGACCACCACCGAGATCTGCGGGACGAATCCGGAAGCCCGGATCATGGCCTCGAAGACCCGTCCGACCGCGTGCAGGGCTCGCACGCCCTCGGCCAACCGGGCGCCGCCCGAGTGCCACAGGCCCACGATCGGGCTCTGCTCGGCGATCGCGGTGTCATAGGCGTTGACGATGTGGTCGCAGCCCTCGATGCCCATCGCGCCGCCCATCACGGTGCCGTCCGTGCAGAACGCGATGGTGCGCACACCGTTGACGGTGCCGCCCGCGGCCAACACGCCAGAACGGTCACGCTCGTGCAGCAACTCCACGGTGCCGTCGTCGAAGAACGTCGACAGACGCAGCAGGGGATCGCGCGGGTCGAGCGATTCGCCCACCGTCTCGGGAGCCATAGTCGTCATCGCGCCTCTCCTTGGTTTTTGATCGCCGGGTCTCGCTTCAGGTCCCTGTTGGCCTTCAGTACCGACCGAACACGATGGCGACGTTGTGTCCGCCGAACCCGAATGAGTTGTTGATCGCGTACTCGTAGTTGCCCGGGCGTGGCTCGCCCGCCACCACATCCAGGTCGATCTCGGGGTCGAGGTTCTTCATGTTCCGCGTCGGCGGGATGACCTGTTCACGCAGGGCCATCACCGTCAGGATGGACTCGACCGCACCGACCGCACCGACGGAGTGGCCCAGTGCCGCCTTGGGCGCGTATACCGCGGCGTTGCCGCCGTGCGGGCCCAAGGCGAGGTTGATGGCGTGGCCTTCTGCCACGTCACCCACCGTGGTACCGGTGGCGTGCGCATTGACATGGCTGATATCGCCGGGTGTCAGGTCGGCGATCTGGATCGCCCGTGTCATCGCCCGGCCCGCGCTCTGGCCGTCGGGGTCCGGTGCGACGATGTGGTAGCCGTCCGAGGTGATGGACGCACCCATGACCCGCGCGAGAATGTTGGCCCCGCGCGCCTTGGCGTGCTCCTCGGTCTCGATCACCATCAGTGCGCCGCCTTCACCGAACACGAACCCGTTGCGGTCGCGGTCGAACGGGCGGCAGGCGCCCTCCGGATCGTCATTGCTGGTGGACAGCACGATGCGCATCTGGGCGAATCCCGCGATCGGCACCGCTTCGATCCGGGTCTCCACCCCGCCGCAGATCGCCATGTCGGCCTCGCCGAGCACGATCTGCTGCCAAGCATGGGCGATGCCCTCGGAGCCCGATGCACAGGCCGAGATCGGGGTGATCACCCCAGCCTTGGCCTGACGATCCAGACCGACCGCAGCGGCTGCGCCGTTGGGCATGTACTTCTGCACAACCAACGGCGAGACCGCCTTCAGGCCGCGTTCACGCATGCCGTCATAGGCCCAGACGAGCTCCTCGCTGGAGCCCATCCCGGTGCCGACCGACACCATGAGGCGTCGGGTGTCGACTTCGGGTGAGCCGGCGTGCTCCCAGGCACGCCGGCTCAGCACCAAAGCCATCTTCTGCAGGTAGGAGAGCCGACGCAGCTCTGTCCGGTTCAACCCCTCGTCGAACATCTCCGGGGTCTCGACGAGGTGTCCGCCGATACGAACCGGCAGGTCATAGTCCTCGACGAATGAATCGGTGAGCTTGCGAATGCCGCTCTGGCCGTCCAGCAGCTTCTTCCAGGTGTTTTCCCCGTCCGCCGCCAATGCCGTCGTCATGGCGTAGCCGGTGACGACGACGTTGGGGAGACCCTTTCCCGTTGCCAGCGTTGACATGGCTGTTGCGAACTTCCTTCTCCTGGTACCGAAGTGTGTCAGTACCGCCCAAAGGCGAGCGCGACGTTGTGCCCACCGAACCCGAATGAATTGTTGATGGCGTACTTGTAGTCACCGTAGCGGGGCTCGCCCGCCACAATGTCCAGATCGATCTCGGGATCCGGCGTCTCGTAGTTCAGCGTGGGCGGGATGACCCCGTCACGCAGCGAGAGCACCGTCAGTACCGACTCCAGCGCACCGACCGCCCCGATGGAGTGGCCCAGCGCCGACTTGGGTGCGTACACCGCGGCGTGCTGGCAACCGGCTTCCCGGATCGCGTTCGCCTCGGCGGTGTCACCGATCGGCGTGGCAGTTCCGTGCGCGTTGATGTGGTCGACGTCCTTGGCGGACAGGCCCGCCAACTCCAGCGACCGGGTCATCGCACGGCCGGCCCGCTTGCCGTCCGGGCCGGGAGCCACCATGTGGAAGGCATCGGAGGTGATACCGGCACCCATCAGCCGGGCCAGCGGCTTGGCGCCGCGTGCCTTGGCGTGCTCTTCGGTCTCGATGATCATCAGCGCGCCGGCCTCACCGAACACGAAGCCGTCCCGGTCCTTGTCGAACGGCCGCGATGCACCCTCGGGGTCATCGTTGCGGGTCGACATGGCGCGCATCATCGAGAACGTCGCGATCGGCAATGCCTCGATGCCGCCCTCGACACCGCCGCATACCGCGAAGTCCGCGTCGCCCATGACAATCTGACGCCACGCGTGCGCGATCGCCTCCGAACCCGACGAACAGGCCGACACCGGGGTGATCACTCCGGCGCGAGCGCCGAGTTGCAGGCCGACGACGGCCGCCGCACCGTTGGGCATGATCATCTGAACGGCCAGCGGCGACACCTTCCGGGGGCCGCCCTCGTTCATCAGGTCATAGGTCTCGACGATCTTCTCGCCTCCGCCCAGCCCGGTGCCGACGACGACCGTGAACCGGTCCGGGTCGACCTCGGGTGATCCGGCGTTCTCCCACAACCGCCCGGCGAGCAGTTTGGCCATCCGCTGGACGTACGACATTCGTCGCAGGTCCAGCCGGCCCATGTGGTCGTCGACCGGGTCCTTGAGGTGTCCGCCGATCTTGACCGGCAGATCCCACTTGGAGACGAAGTCGTCCTCAAGCACGTGGATGCCGCTCTCACCTGCGAGCAGGCCCTTCCACGTGCTCTCGATGTCGGCGCCGATTGAAGTGGTGGCCTCAACGGCGGTTACCACGACATTCGGGTAACCGCCGTTGGCCGTAGAAGGCTGCGAGGACACGATTAGCTCTCGGAACCGAACTTCTCGCGCAGCGCGGCGGCGGCCTCGGGGTTCTCGGCCTCGAGCTTCTGGATGTAGCCCACCACGTCACCGACGGTGCGCAGACCCGCGAGGTCCTCGTCCGGGATCTTCACGCCGTACTTGTCTTCGGTCTGCACCGCGATCTCCACCATCGACAGCGAGTCGATGTCCAGGTCGTCGACGAAGGACTTCTCGACGGTGACTTCGCTCGGCTCGATACCGGTCACCTCTTCGATGATCTCGGCGAGACCGGCGATGATTTCTTCCTGGCTGGCAGCCACTGTGTTTCCCTTCGGTTGGATCCGCACGGGGTGTGCGGGGTGATTACTGCGTATCTGGTTGTGCAGGTTTGGAAGCGGGCGTTAGAGCTCGGGAAGCCCGTCCAGATCCGCGGGAGATTTGACGGCGTGCGTCGGAGTCCCCCGAAGTTCGCGTTTCGCGATGCCGGCCAGTGTGCCGGCGGGCGGAAATTCCACGATCGCTGTGACCTCGCGGGCGCGGAGTGTCTCGGTGCACAGGTCCCAGCGCACCGGCCGGGTCAGCTGCGCGACCAAGTGCTCCAGCGCCTCGTCCGCCGACGTGACCGGCTGCCCGTCGCGGTTGGACAACAGGGTAGCGGTGGGCTCTGAGATTCCCGCGGCCTTGACCTGCTCGACGGCAGCGGCGTAGGCCTCCAGCGCCGGTGCCATGTACTGGGTGTGGAATGCCCCGGCGGTGGCCAGCTTGCGGACCCGGGCCTTGGCTGGCGGGTCTTCGGCGAGCTTGTCCAGCGCCGGCAGCGGGCCGGCCGCCACGATCTGGCCGACCGCATTGCGGTTGGCCGGGGTGAGGTCGAGTTGTTCGAGGCGGGCCAGCACCTCGGCCTCGTCGCCGCCGAGCACCGCGGCCATGCCGGTCGGTTCGAGTGCGCAGGCCTTCGCCATCTCGCGGCCGCGAGTGGCGGCCAGCATGACGGCGTCGTCGGGGGAGATGACGCCGGCGATCGCGTAAGCCGCGATCTCACCGACGGAGTGGCCAGCCACGATGACATCGCCGCCGCTCACCGGGCCGTTGCGCCGCTTGACCAGCTCGGCATAGGCCAACAGGGTGGCCGCGACGACCAGCGGCTGGGTGACTGCGGTGTCGGTGATCTCCTCGGCGGTCGCCGTGGTGCCCAGCGCGATCAGGTCCAGACCACTGATCTCCGACCAGGCGGCCAACTGCTCACGCGCGGCATCGGCGCCGGGCGCCTCCAGCCACGGCGACAGCATGCCGGGGGTCTGAGATCCCTGTCCGGGAGCGAGCAACGCAATCACGTCTTTAAGAGAACATTGTGAAGCCCGGTTTGCAGGATGTCCTAGATTATGAACATTGTCTTATGTTTTTGTGGAGACCCTACAAACCTGCCGTTCGATGCGACGTGTTCGATACCGAACTGCGACAACTTTCCGTCGCCAGTGCATGCCAGTCGGCGTCAAGCGAGCCGGGCCGGGTCAGCTTTCTGCGCTGACCTGAGGCTCGTCGGGACCGGCGCCGGCCACCAGGGGTGTGGCGTACGGCATGGTTGTGCTGCTGAAGCTGGCATGCTGCGCCTGGTTGGCCAGCCGCCCGACCGTGGCGGCGACCCGCAGGACATAGGCGTCGCGCGGTACGGCCGGATCGCGGCCGGTGAAGTCGGCGACCCGCTTGAGCCGGTAACGGACGGTGTTTGGATGAACGAACAACTTACGGGCGCAGGCCTCGATCGCGCCGCCACAGTCCAAATAGGCGTCCAGCGTCTCGGTGAGCGTGGGGCCGGCCTCGGCCAGCGGCCGCATCACGTCGGTGTGCAGGGCCGCGATCGCCGACGCATCGCCGATCAGCGCCCGCTCCGGCAGCAGCTCGCGAGCCAGTACCGGCCGCGGTGCCCCGGTCCAGCCCACGACGGCGTTCATCCCGGAGATCGCCTCGCTGGCACTGTGATAGGCGGCGGTCAAGGTCGGCGCCGTCGGCCCGATCACCACCGGACCGTCGGAGAACGCGCCGAGCAGGTCGGCGAAGAACTTCTGGGTCGGCGACAGCGGACCGGACACGATGGCCACCAGCCAGGTGCCGTGCACGTCGGTCAGGGCAGCTCGGCCGTGGCGTTCGGCGACATCGCGGACGTCTTGACTGGCTTTCTGTCCGGCGATGGGGGCACCTCCCGCTTGCGGGGGAGCGTCCGGGCCCGGTGGCGCCGTGCCCACCACGACCGTGGCCGGGGCGGTGGTGTCCCAGTTCAGCGCGGCGGCGCGGCTCAACAGCTCCGGACCGGTGTCGCCGCGGACCACAGCGTCCACCACGCTGGCTTCCATACGGGAGTCCCAGGTACCCCGCGCTTCGGCGGCGTCGGCGTAGGCGGAGGCGGCGGTGAAGGCCAGATCGCGGCTGTACTTGAGGATGCCCACCGTCAGGGCGGTCACCTGCTCTTCGGAGCGAGCCAGCAGCGGCACGACTTCCTCGAAGAACTCCATGGTGACCCGCACCATGTCCACGGTGTGCCGCAGCGCGATGTGGCGGGTCAGGTCCTGGGGGACTAACTCGAAAGCCTGCGCGGTGTGGCTGACGTTGCCGTGCGGGTCGTGCATCCACTCAGCGAAGTTGACCACTGCCGTCTGCACCACCAGTGCCACGCTGGCACGCTGGGAGGCCTCGAGGTCGGCGAAGAACGGCAGCCGGTCGCCCATCATCGACACCGCTTCGGTGGCCAGCCGGCCCGAGTAGTGCTTGAGCCGGCGTAGCAGCGTGTCCGGGACGGTGCTGAGCAGATCCAGCGTCGATCGCGGCAGGACGGGGCCCGCCGGGTTGTCAACCATCCCTAAAAGCTACGCCTGTTTTCTGGCGGGTACTGACAACAAGCCGCGATTTGGGCGCGATAGTTCCGTTCAGCGAGAACTATCGCGCCCAAATCCACGGGGCCGGCTATGCCACGCCCGAATCCGACGTCTGCTCGGGGGCCGCCAACACGTCGTCGATCTGGTACTGCGCCGCCGCAGTCACCGCCACGGACGGGTCGATGACACCGTCGCGGCCGAGCGCCGCCAGCACCGCCACCACCACCGACTCGGCGTCGGTGTTGAAGTAGCGCCGCGCGGCCGGACGAGTGTCGGAGAATCCGAACCCGTCGGTGCCCAGGGTGACGTAGTTACCGGGCACCCACGGCCGGATCTGCTCGGGCACCGCACGCATCCAGTCCGACACCGCGACGACCGGGCCGGTGGCGTCCGCCAATGCCTGTGTCACATACGGCACCGCGGCCGGGCGCTCCGGGTGCCGCAGCCGCTCGCGCTCGATGGCCACACCGTCCCGATTGAGCTCACCCCAGCTGGTCACCGACCACACGTCGGCGGCCACATCCCAGTCGGCGGCCAACATGTCGGCGGCCCGCAGCGCCTCGGGCACCGCCACCCCCGAGGCCAGGATCTGCGCGGTGTGCGACCGCGGTTCGGCGGCTTTGCGGAAACAGTAGATGCCGCGCAGCAGACCCTCGGGGTCAAAGCCCTCCGGTTCGGCCGGCTGCACGTAGGGCTCGTTGTAGAGCGTGACGTAGAAGTACACGTTCTCCGGGTTCGGGCCGTACATCCGGTGCAGGCCGCTTTCGATGATGTGAGCGACCTCGTAGGCGAACGCGGGATCGTAGGAGACCACCGCCGGGTTGGTGGATGCCAAGAGCAGTGAGTGGCCGTCGGCGTGCTGCAGCCCCTCACCGGTCAGCGTGGTGCGCCCCGCGGTGGCCCCCAGCACGAAGCCGCGCGCCATCTGATCGGCAGCCGCCCACAGACCGTCGCCGGTGCGCTGGAAGCCGAACATCGAATAGAAGATGTAGATCGGCACCATCGGCTCGTCGTGGGTGGCATACGACGTCCCGACCGCGGTGAACGAGGCCGTCGAACCGGCTTCGTTGATGCCCTCGTGCAGGATGTGGCCGATTTCGCTTTCCTTGTAAGCCAGCATCAGGTCGGCATCCACCGAGGTGTAGAGCTGGCCGTTGCGGTTGTAGATCTTCAAGGACGGGAACCACGAGTCCATCCCGAACGTGCGCGCCTCATCGGGGATGATCGGCACCAGGCGCGGGCCTAACTGCTTGTCCCGCAACAACTCTTTGAACACCCGCACGGTCGCCATGGTGGTGGCGACCTCCTGGTTGCCCGAACCCTTCTTGACCGCCGCATAGGCTTCGGAGCCCGGCAGTTCCAGCGTCTTGGCCTGGGTGCGACGGTGCGGCACGAAGCCGCCCAGGGCGCGTCGCCGATCCAGCAGGTAACGGATCTCGGGTGCGTTCTCGCCGGGGTGGTAGTACGGCGGCAGGTAGGGGTTCTCCTCGAGTTCGGAGTCCGGGATCGGAATCCGCATCTCGTCGCGGAAGTCCTTGAGGTCTTGCAGCCGGAACTTCTTCATCTGGTGGGTGGCGTTACGGCCGGCGAAATAGCTGCCCAGGCTGTAGCCCTTGATGGTCTTGGCCAGGATGACAGTGGGCTGGCCCTTGTGCTCGACGGCTGCGCGATAGGCGGCGTGGACCTTGCGGTAGTCGTGCCCGCCGCGCTTGAGGTGCCAGATGTCCTGATCGGACAGATCCTCCACCAGCGCCTTGGTGCGCGGGTCGCGGCCGAAGAAGTGCTCCCGCACGTAGCCGCCGTCGTTGGCCTTGTAGGTCTGGTAGTCGCCGTCGGGGGTGACGTTCATCAGGTTGACCAGGGCGCCGTCGCGGTCGGCGTGCAGCAGAGCGTCCCACTCGCGGCCCCACACCACCTTGATCACGTTCCAGCCCGCGCCGCGGAAGAACGATTCCAGCTCCTGGATGATCTTGCCGTTGCCGCGCACCGGGCCGTCCAGGCGCTGCAGGTTGCAGTTGACCACGAAGGTCAGGTTGTCCAGGCCTTCCAGGGCGCCGACGTGCAGCAGACCGCGGCTCTCCGGCTCGTCCATCTCGCCGTCGCCCAAGAAGCACCACACGTGCTGATCGGAGGTGTCCTTGATGCCACGATCGTGCAGGTAGTGGTTGAACCGGGCCTGGTAGATCGCGTTCATCGGGCCCAGGCCCATCGACACCGTGGGGAACTCCCAGAAGTCGGGCATCAGCCGCGGATGCGGGTAGGACGGCAGCCCACCGCCCGGGTGGCTGTGCTCCTGACGGAAGCCGTCGAGATCGTGGGGGCTCAGCCGGCCCTCGAGGAAGGCGCGCGCGTAGATGCCGGGGGAGGCGTGGCCCTGGATGAACACCTGGTCGCCACCGCCAGGGTGGTCCTTGCCGCGGAAGAAGTGGTTGAAGCCGACCTCATAGAGCGTCGACGACGACGCGTAGGTCGAGATGTGCCCGCCGACTCCCACCCCGGGGCGCTGCGCGCGGTGCACCATCACCGCGGCGTTCCAGCGGATCCAGCTGCGGTAGCGGCGCTCGGTTTCCTCGTCGCCGGGAAACCAGGGCTCCAGTTCGGTCGGGATGGTGTTGACGTAGTCGGTGGAGGTGAGCGCGGGGATCGCGACCCGCTGCTCGCCGGCGCGTTCGAGCAATCGCAGCATCAGGTACCGGGCGCGGGCCGGGCCGGACCGGGCCAGCAGTTCGTCGAAGGACTCCAGCCATTCGGAGGTCTCGTCGGAGTCGATGTCGGGGAGGTAGGACGCCACCCCCTCGCGGATCACCCGGACCCGATCGGATTCGGTTGTGCTGGTTGGCTTTTTGGCCTGATCCTGATGTACGGCCTCAGTGGTCAACGCATTGCTCCTTGGTTCGGAGGACAAGATGTGTCTCCCGGCTTGTGGCCAGGACGACACCGACCGATCGATTCGCCGGTCTCGTCTTTTCTATCCTGCCCCACCGGACACCTGACCGGCGGTGGGCGAGTGCCGCGGGGTGGGCTGATCTCGGCCTGGTGGCGGGTACGCGGTAACGTTTGAAGTTGTGCTGACCCGACGGCTGACTGCCTCGCGCGCCCAGACGCGGCGACACGCTCGGGTAGGTGCGTCGGTGGCCGGTGTGGTTGCGGCTTTGGCGATGGGCGTTGTCGGCTGTACCAGCATCATCGGCGGCAACCCGCAAGCCGACACCTCCGAAGCTCCGGCCTACCGCTCCTCAGTGTCGGCGTCGGTGTCGGCCTCGGAGGCCACCTCGAGCATTCGCGAGACCCAGCGCCAGCAGTCGATGACCACCCAGGCGGTCCGCGGTGCGTGCGGCCGATTCGCCTCGAGCAGCAGCGACGCCGTCGACGTGGTGAACAAGTACGTCGAGGCGTTCAACAACGGCGGGGATATCTCCGGAACCGCCGGGCCGGCGGTGGAGGCACTCAACCACAGTGCCGACGAGGTCGCCGCGGCGATCAACGAGAAGTTGTCGCAGGACCTGACCGACGCATTCAACACCTATGCACAGGCCGCGCGGGGCGTCGCGACCGCGATTTCATCCAAGGCGCCGGTCTCGGTGTACAACGCCCGCAAGGATGAACTCAACCGGGCTCGGGACAAGGGGATGCAGCTGTGCAAAGCCTTCTGAGCCCGCCCATCACGCTGAGCTGTGCAACGATGATTCACATCACACACAGCGCTGACGATCGAAGGAGGTCGCACGGTGGTCGCGGCGGATAACGCCCCGAGCTTCGCCCGCAAACTGGGCATCGAGAGCAAGCAGTTGGTCCAGGAGTTCGGCTGGGACGAGGACGCCGACGACGACATCCGTGTCGACGTCGAAGAGGCCGCCGGCAGCGAACTGCTCGACGAGGACACCGATGAGGTGGTCGACGTCGTGCTGCTCTGGTGGCGCGATGGCGATGGTGACTTGGTGGACACCTTGATGGATGCGATCACCGCCTTGGCCGACGACGGGGTGATCTGGGTGTTGACACCCAAGACCGGCCGATCCGGCCACGTGCAGCCCGCCGAGATCGCCGAGGCGGCGCCGACTGCCGGCCTGATGCCGACGTCCTCGGTCAACCTGGGGGACTGGAGTGCCAGTCGCCTGGTGCAGCCCAAGTCCCGCGCGGGGAAGCGTTGATGCTGCAAGTCGGCACGCAGGCCCCTGACTTCACCCTCAAGGACCAGAACCAGCAGCAGGTGACGCTGAGCAGCTTCCGGGGCGACAAGAACGTTCTGCTGGTGTTCTTCCCGCTGGCCTTCACCGGCATCTGCCAGGGCGAGCTGGATCAGTTGCGTGACCACCTGCCCAGCTACGTCAATGACGACAGTGTGGCGCTGGCGATCTCGGTCGGCCCGCCGCCCACCCACAAGATCTGGGCGACCGAGAGCGGGTTCCTGTTCCCGGTGCTCTCGGATTTCTGGCCGCACGGCGCCGTCAGCGAGGCCTACGGGGTGTTCAACTCCGACACCGGCTTTCCCAACCGCGGCACGTTCGTCATCGACAAGTCCGGCATCATCCGGTTCGCCGAGATGAAGCAGCCCGGTGAGGCGCGCGACCAGCAGCTCTGGCTCGACGCCTTGGGTGCGCTGAAGTCCTGACCGTTTTGGGCCTGGGGTACCGATCCGGGTAACCTGCCCGAGGCAGGGGCGCGTAGCTCAGTGGTAGAGCTCTGGTTTTACACACCAGCGGTCGGCGGTTCGATACCGTCCGCGCCCACCAGTTGTTTGACTTGGCCGTAGATCGTCAATGCGGTGGGCATGACTACCTCTCCGACACCGGACGAACCCACTCCGCCATCGCCGCCCGCTCCGCCCGATCGGGCGCCGAGCGGCAAGTGGGGCGTCCCGCCGTCGACCAGCCCGCAGCTGACTCCTACGGGACGTTCGGCGAAGCCGCCAGGCGTACGCGCGGTGCTGTGGGCGGCCCTTCTCGTGTTGATCGGCGTTATCGCCCTGCTGATCGTGCTCTCGGCCTAAGGCGCTCCCGGGGCTCTGCGGTGCGCTCAGTGCGAATGCGCGTGGCCGGCATGCTCCAGGCCCGCCTGATGAGCATGCGGATGGCTGTGCACGGTCCCGTCTTCGTGCGTGTGCTCGTGCTCGTGCTCGTGGGCATGGTGCGACATGGGTGGCTCATCTCCCTTGTTCGATGGCGCGCTGCCGTAATTCGGGAAGCGCCTCTCCGGCAGCAGCCGGGAGGTTCTTGGTGGCGCGATGGTGCGGCGGCACTCCCGGGCCGGCATGCTCGGCGTTGAAGACGGCGTCGGTGACCAGCTGGCAGACGTGCTCGTTCTCCATGCTGTAGAAGATCGTGGTGCCCTCGCGGCGGGTACGCACCAGTCTCGCCATCCGCAGTTTCGCCAGGTGTTGCGACACCGATGGCGCCGGCTTGCCGACGTGCTCGGCGAGTTCGTTGACCGACATTTCCCGGTTGGTCAGCGCCCACAGCACCTGAACTCGGGTGGCGTCGGCCAACATTCGGAACACCTCGACGATCAGGCCGACCTGATCCTCCGGCAACAGATCCGCTGAACTATTATCTGCATGCATACGCAAATAATAGATCTCGGGGGCGATGGAGTGTCAACCCTCGGCTCGTCCCAGTGACGGATGGGGCGGTCGGTAGTGTCCAGCGGGCAGGTCGTCAACGCACTAACGGAGGTAGCCCCGATGTCGACGCAGTCCATGCGCCAGCCCATTCACTCCGGGCATCTCACTGTGGGCGCCCTCAAGCGCAACAAAGACAAGCCGGTGCTGTTCCTCGGCGACACCACGTTGACCGGCGGTCAGCTCGCCGAGCGCATCAGCCAGTACATCCAGGCGTTCGACGCACTCGGAGCTGACGCGACCGGGCTGTTGTCGCTGAACCGCCCCGAGGTGCTGATGATCATCGGTGCCGGGCAGATCCGGGGATACCGGCGCACGGCACTGCACCCGCTGGGTTCGCTGGACGATCACGCCTACGTACTGGCCGACGCCGAAGTCAGCACCCTGATCATCGATCCCACACCGGCGTTCGTGGAGCGGGCCCTGGGCCTGCTCGAAAAGGTGCCGACGTTGCGACAGGTGCTCACTATCGGGCCGGTGCCGCCGGAGCTCGAAGGCAAGGCCGTCGACCTGGCCGCCGAGGCGGCCAAGTACGAGCCGCAGCCGCTGGCGGCCGCCGACCTTGCCCCAGACCACATCGGCGGCCTCACCTACACCGGCGGGACCACCGGCAAGCCCAAGGGCGTCATCGGCACCGTGGCATCCATCACCGCGATGACCACCACTCAGCTCGCCGAGTGGGAATGGCCGGAGCACCCCAAGTTTTTGATGTGTACCCCGCTGTCGCACGCCGGCGCAGCGTTTTTCGTGCCGACGATCGTCAAGGGCGGTGAGCTGGTGGTGCTCACCAAATTCGACCCGGCCGAAGTGCTACGGGTGATCGACGAGCAGAAGATCACCGCCACCATGCTGGTGCCGTCGATGATCTACGCGCTGATGGATCACCCGGACTCGCACACGCGCGACCTGTCGTCGCTGGAGACGGTGTACTACGGCGCCTCGGCGATGAACCCGGTCCGGCTTCAGGAGGCCATCGACCGGTTCGGCCCGATCTTCGCCCAGTACTACGGCCAGTCCGAAGCGCCGATGGTGATCACCTACCTGGCCAAGGGGGACCACGACCAGAAGCGGCTCACCTCGTGCGGCCGCCCGACGCTGTTCGCCCGGGTGGCGCTGCTGGGCGACGACGGCAACCCGGTGCCCCAGGGTGAGGTCGGCGAGATCTGCGTGTCCGGGCCGCTGCTGTCGGGCGGCTACTGGAAACTTCCGGAGGCCACCGCCGACACGTTCAAGGACGGCTGGATGCACACCGGCGACCTGGCCCGCGAGGATGAAGACGGCTTCTACTACATCGTGGACCGCACCAAGGACATGATCGTCACCGGCGGCTTCAACGTGTTCCCCCGCGAGGTCGAGGACGTCATCGCCGAGCACCCGTCGGTGGCCCAGGTGTGCGTGATCGGAACCCCCGACGAGAAGTGGGGCGAGGCCGTGACCGCGGTGGTGGTGCTGCGCCCGGGCGTGGACAGCGATGCCGCCGCGGTCGCCACCATGACCGCCGAGATCCAGTCCGCGGTCAAGGAACGCAAGGGGTCGGTCCAGTCGCCCAAGCAGGTGATCGTCGCCGAGTCGGTGCCGGTGACCGCGCTGGGCAAGCCGGACAAGAAGGCGGTGCGCGCCCAGTTCTGGTCCGGCGCAGAGCGTTCCGTCGGCTGAGATCAGCGCAGCGCTGCGGCCAGCTGCCGCCACTGCTCCCGCGGGAACGCGCGCGGGTCCGCATCCAGCAGCTGGACGCAGACATGGTCGGCCCCGGCGGCCCGGTGCTCGGCGACCCTGCTGAGCACGGCCTCCGGGGTGCCCCAGGCGATGATCGCGTCGAACAGCCGATCGCTGACGTCGGCGATGTCTTCCTCGGAAAAACCTGACCGCAGCAGGTTGTTGGCGTAGTTGGGCAGTGCCAAATAGGAGCCCAACCACTTGGTGCCGATCGCGCGTGCTTCGTCGCGACTGGTGCATAAGATCGCGGTCTGCTCGGGCAGCAGCAACGGCCCGTCGCCCAGCTGCTCGCGGGCGAACCGGGTGTGCTCGGGGGTGGTCAGGTAGGGGTGGGCGCCGCGGCTACGGGAGGAAGCCAGGTCGAGCATCTTGGGGCCCAGTGCCGCGAGCACCCGCGACTCGACCGGGACGGGCGCATCGGCGGCGTCGAGCCCGTCGAGAAACTCGCTCATGGCGCGCAGTGGGCGGCGGTATCGCCCGGGGTCCCCGGCGTCGATCAGCGGAGCGTGGCTGACCCCGATGCCGAGCAGGAACCGGTCACCGTGTGTCGCGGTCAGCGATGCGTAGGACGCCGCGACGTCGGCCGGGGTGTGCATCCACAGGTTCAGGATGCCGGTGGCGATGACCGCGCTGCGGGTGGCCGACAGCAGGTTGTCCACCGCGTCGAACACCGGACCGCCGACGTCGGGGATCCACAGCACGCCGAAGCCCAATTCCTCCAATTCGGCGGCCGCTTCGGCGGCCTCGCCCTGATCGCCGTAGCGTAGCGGCGC
>Ga0182738_1002323_pt1 | contig 22693 bp, 18 predicted proteins | sample eDN5th30CBELigMG_FD_128876 | JGI IMG/M metagenome (GOLD analysis project Ga0182738, IMG submission 128876) | Enriched Miracle-Growth compost microbial communities from Emeryville, California, USA - eDNA 5th pass 30_C BE-Lig MG (version 2)... ...
CAAGAAAAGACATTCGAAAATCCGTGCGCTCCTTCCTAGAATATTTGGATACTTGCCCAGAAAAAGTAATCCAGCGTATTGGGTCACTAGCCATGTCGAAAAATTAAATGGAACTTATATAGAAAAGAAAGCCGATCATATTTTATGATGAAATCCCCTTTTTGGTAGATGATAGACCAGGAATGTGTCTAAAGGATCTACTTTAGAGGGGCTTTTCTGTTGATAGAAAAGTATAAAATGTGGATGTTGAAAGCAGTCCAGCTCTAAGGCCAGCAGCTAGTGTACTTTGTTCTTTTTCCTTTTGATAAGTTCATGCGATTTTTCTATTGTTTATTAATATTCATCTGTTTATAGCGGCAATGTAAAATAAAATAAAACCAAGTGAAAGTATATTGTTAAGAAAAGAAATAAATATTTTAGCAAACATAATCAGCGCTTTAGCAGGACTTTTTGGCTAATTACCTATATAATATGATTACTAATTATTTTGGAAGAATGTTTAGTAAATTATCGAAAAGAAATGAAAGGGTGAAACTATGTTTGCTGATCAACGCAGAAATTTAATTATAGAAATGCTGACAGAAAAAGGAACAGTAACTGTAAATGATTTGACCAGTTTGCTTAATACTTCTGCAGCTACCATACGATCAGATTTAAATCAAATGGAGAAAGCTGGCTTGCTTACTCGTACACATGGCGGTGCGATGTTGAAAGAGAAAGTGGAAGAAGCAGATCCTGTCTTTGATAGAGCATATGAAATTCGCGAAAAAAAGTTTCGTGCTGAAAAGCAGCGTATCGGATATAGTGCATTAAAGTATATTCATGAAGGGCAATGTATTTTCTTAGATGCGAGTACGACCTGTTTTGAGCTGGCAAAATATTTAAGTGAATCAAAAAAGAGGCTGACGGTGGCTACAAGTGGAATTGCTACGGCGGCAATGTTAAAAGAAAATCCCTATTTAACCGTCATTATCATCGGGGGAATTGTTCGGAATGCCTCCAATTCAGTAGAAGGGCTGCTTGGAGAAGAGTTGTTGAGAAAAATTAATATCGATATACTTTTTACATCAGCCTATGCTTTTAACACAAGAGATGGTCTGTCTGATTTCAGCTTATATGAGGTGGAATTAAAAAGAATCATGGTAGCTGTTGCAAATAAAGTGATTGCTGTGCTGGATCATAGCAAAATAAACAAAAGCTCGAGTGCAACTTTTGCTCATCCAAATGAAATTGACTTATTTATTACGGATAAGGATGTTTCTGAAGACGTAAGTGCTTATTTTGCTGCAAATGGAATTGATTTAGAAATTGCAAAATGATTGTTTGTTCCGTTTTTAAGCACGTTGTCAAGAAAAAGGGTATCCAATATTGAAAATTTAGCCTCCTTGTTGCTAAAACAATTTCAGGTGCAGCATTTTAAAATTGTTATTTAATAGAGTCTATAAAGTTAAATTGGTAATGAAGGTATTATGAATTTACAGTTATTTTTATGCTTGGCAAAACTTAAATAGGATGATTGAAGACCTAATTATTGGAAGAAGAATCAGAATATCTATAATTCGATAACTTGAGTTTGACGGATCTATTGATTTATGTTGAAAAAATGCAAAATCTTTCCCTATTGTCCCTGCAGAATACAGAAATGATCTTCTTTATATGGTGCAGGCAACCATAGTTAGCAAAAGTTGCCGGTTGTTTCTCCATCCAAAATGTATAACAATTAATATATCGATATAGCAATTCGAACATCTAGGAGGGAAATGATGAAAAATAAAAAAAGGCTCCTTTCGCTAGTTGCTTGCATGGCCATTATTTTTTCTGCTGTAGGGATTCATCCTGCTGTTTCCAATGCGCAGGCAAATGCTCATGATCCAGTTGTTTATATTCATGGAGCAGGCGGCAACAGCACTAACTTTTATGCTATTAAAAGTTATTTAAAGAAACAAGGCTGGTCTGACAATGAACTGTATGCCATTGAAATGATAGATAAAACAGGCAATAGCATAAATAATGCAAAACAGCTTGCTTCTTATGTTGATAAAGTGCTAAAGAAAACAGGAAAAAGCAAGGTTGATGTTATTGGGCATAGTGCTGGAGGCATAAATGCTTTGACATATATTCTCAATGGCGGGGGAAACAAGGTAAACGATGTGATAACACTAGGCTCTCCAAACAAGTTTGTTACAGCGAAAGCCCCAGTAGGCACAGACCCTAATCATAAAATCCTATATACATCGATTTACAGCACAGGCGACTATTTAGTGCCCAATCAGCTTTCTGTTCTACAGGGAGCAAAAAATGTTAAAATCAACGGTGTAGGCCACCTAGGGTTGGTGCTAAACAATAAAGTCAAGGAACTGATCAAGGAAGGATTAAACGGCGGGGGAAAAAATACCAATTAATAAAGTCTGCTTCTTTTAAAAGTGATTTTTCCGCGGCATAAACACAATTTAACTATGCTTTATTAGAATGGCAGTTGTTATATAAAGTGAAATTTCAATCAGTGGGGATTAGTTAAATAGTGATAAAATGAGTAGAAATTATATAGCAGCATGCAGCCGGCCTTTTTATAAAAGGCCGGCTGCATGCTGCTATAATTGGATAAACGATACAAGACCTCTTGTTGTTACTGGGTAATGAGAGGGGGTTTTGTGAAGGTTTTTATATTTTCACATCCATAAAACAGCCGATGCAAAACCTAGTAACATAATTTCTGCGGCCAATAGCCCATTACACTGGCATGCTGTTGCTGTCCATTGATTAAAGAGCTGTTGATTTGTTGTCTTCTGTGAATAATTAGTTTATCTGGTTTAAAGGTTTTGATATTCCCGCTATTTTGATATCCCTGCTAATTGAAAATTGACGATACCCTGTTTTCGGAATGCTGTACACTTATCAACTATACTTAGTCTGCAGCATATGGAAACTTTTGGCTTATAGAAAAAGATGAAGTGCTGGTGCTCAAAGGCGGTTCTAGCTTAAAATAAGGATGAGGACCTTTAAGTAGAATTCATTTTTTTAGAGAACAGAAGTTTGTGGGATGGTTATAAATCAATAGCATCATGATCATCCTTATGCTGCGGAATTTAGATATAGACAGAATAGGAAAGGTAACAAAGATGATTATAATAAAGGATTTTTTGCTGCAACTAATGCCTATGGCAATACCCATATTTATTTACTTTGCATTTATTACAGAAAAAGTAAAAAATGTAAAGATAGAACCATTATAATGACCATTTTGTGGGGAATATCCATATTATTATGCATGTCCTTTCCAGTGAGTTCTGGCCAAAATGTTCGTTTGGATTTAAGGGTTATTCCGCTGCTATTAGGGATTTTATATGGCGGATTTTGGTCAGGCATCTTCTTATCAGTTCTTATCATCCTTTATCGCCTTTATTTTGGAATAGATATAGGGTTTTATAATACCATTTTTTCCTTATTATTTTCAGTTCCTGTTATATTGTTTTTTCAAAAAATATTTATGCGTTCCAAAAAAGATAAACGAATTAAGGTGGCAGCGGTTCTTTCTTTTTACCATTGTCTTGTAGGTCTTATATTTTTTAATATTTTAAGAGGTTTTTCTATAGAGTATACGAAAGTGCAGATTGTTCATCTGATTTTTGCTGTCATTGTTACTTGGATTTTTATTAGGCTGAATGAAACGATCAGAGAGATTTACCAGCTGCGTTTAAAGGTTCAAAATGCGGAGAAGCTGCGCGTGGTCAGTAAATTGACAAGTGTTTTGCGCATGAAATTAGAAACCTGCTGCAAGTTATTTGCGGTTTTTTGCAGCTTTTAAACGATCCAAAATCGCCTGATGAAAAGAAGAAATATATCCAACTATCTATTGAGGAATTGGATCGTGCCAATGAAATTATTTATGATTTTTTATCTTTTGGAAGACCCTCTATTGATAACAACGGAAAGGTCGAAGTTGGTTCTCAGCTAGAACGGGTAGTAAATGTTATTCAAGGATATGTCCTGCACCATAATGTGGAGATTAAAGTAAATCTTGTGGATAATTGTTGGATATATGCTAATTCCCAAAAATTAAGCCAGTCTTTGATTAATATTTAAAAAAATGCGATAGAGTCTATGCCAAATGGAGGAATCGTTTGGATTACCTGTGCTTTAACTGAGGATGGATATATAAAAATCAGCATCAAAGATCAAGGAATTGGAATGACAAAAAAGCAGCTGGACAGACTTGGATCCCCGTTTTATTCGTTAAAGGAAAAGGGGACAGGACTAGGAATGATGGTAAGTTTTCAAATTATTCATTCCTTTAAAGGGAAAATACATGTAAACAGCAAACAGAATATGGGGACAGAGTTTATTATTACTTTGCCCCAGATAATTTAAAATGAAGAAATGCAAGTTGTTGTTTTTTATAAAAAGTATTATTAAATAAATTATTGGGGAATTAATAGAAGAAAAGCAAGTATTTATAATAATATAAAAGGTATCTCTTGCTAACAGAGATACCTTTTGTCAATTAATGCCATAATCTGCTACTTGGATGCTGGAGCTAAATTGGCTTCGGGTGTTGTTACTTTATCATAGAAGGCAACAAACTTGTCGCGGTCGGCGCTATCGCGGTAAGCCATGGCAACGCGTGGATGCTCATTAAGTACGCCTGAAACCATGTAAGGAATAATATAGCCCCATTCCCATTTTTGACGCATTTCTAGTATATGCTTTTCAATGATGCCAAGAACGGGCTTAATCTCATAGCTTGTTTTTGGTATGTAGCTTACAAGAAGCTCCGTATTGCAGTTGCCAGCTGCACGTCCCATTCCATAAACAGATGCATCAAGGAAGGTGACCCCATGGTGATATGCTGTTAATGTATTAGCGAATGCTAGCTGCATATTGTTATGTGTATGGATTCCCAGCTGTTTATTTGGAATCAGTGATTGGAACTTTTTCACTTGATGGCTGATGCCTGCAGGATCTAGGCTTCCAAAAGAGTCAACAATATAAACAACATCTACTGGACTTTCTTTCACCATTTTAAACGCTTCGATCAGCTGATGTTCAGGTACACTAGATAAAGCCATAATGTTAAGCGAAGTCTCATACCCCAAATCATGAAACATTTGTACAAGCTCTAATCCTTTATCCACTTCACGAATATAGCATGCCACTCGAATCATATCTAAAGCACTTTCTTCACGCGGCAAAACGTCATTTGGATCAACACGCCCAATATCTACTAAAGCAGATAGTTTCGTGAATTTTTTTTCAGGAATAATTTCTTTTAGGAAGTTATCATCAAGAAATCTCCATGGGTTGGGTTCAGTGGCGTTCAGAAGCTTAGCGGAATTTTTGTAGCCAATCTCCATGTATTCCACACCAGCTGCATTTAGGCCATTATACAGATCCTGAACAAATTCAACACTAAAATCCCAATTATTAACTAATCCCCCATCACGAATGGTACAGTCTATTATTTTGCTGTTATTTTCCATATCAGTAACTTCCTCCTGTGTATTCTGCTTATTAGTAATTTTTTGTACTATTCTGCTTTATAACATGACTTGTTCAAAGGTGTCAAATTTATTTTTTCAAAGAGATACGATTTCCTAAGATTAAAATGCTTTTCTATATGAAATATAGTATGTGAAATGCAAAAGAAGGGGATTTAATAGAAACCTTTTGCTGCTAAAATAAAAGTTTTGCAGTTTCTGTTTTTTTATTTATGCATTTGGAAAAATAATAGCCAAAAGTTAGGATTTTACACATGATTAAAAGCAAGAGGTTAGGATTCTATATTGTACTGTAAATTTAGTGTATATATAATAAAGTTAGCAATGATATTCACTTTTCTGATAATAACGGAAAAATAAGATGATGAAGGAGGGGGGATTTTGCACAGAGTTTTTAGATACTGGTTTAAATAGGTTAAGGATAAAAACTGTTTTTTGTCTGTGCTGATATCAAAAAATTTGCTATTGCTGTTTCATAAAAATGTAAGCGCTTTTTTAAAAGGACGATAGACACAATACTTCTCATTAATGCCTTCTATTATTTACAGCTTTAATTATAGTCTTATAGTTAAGTTTGCTAGATCTCCTGTATTTCACCGAAATGTAAGGAGTTAAATATATACTAGGGGGAAATTCAATAATGAAAAAAGGTCTATTTAAATGGCTGCGTTTAAGCCTAATTTTATCCATCATCGTTTCGCTGCTTGTTGCATGCAGTTCAGGTTCTTCGGGTACCGCAAAAGACGGAAAGGTAACGTTAAAGGTTTTAGACTGGAATGGAACAAACACAAAAGAAACGGAAAAGCTAATTAAAGAAACGGTGGAAAAAGAACTGCCCAATATCAATCTAGAGTTTGAATACATAAATTGGGATACAGATTTTAGTTCTGTGATGCAGACTAGAATTGCAGGAAATCAACTGCCGGACATTATTATGATTAAAGGCGGCGATCATCCAAAATACACAGAGCATTTAATGGATCTTTCGTCAGAAGAATTTATGAATGAATTCCCAGCGGATATCAGAAAAGCCCTTCAAATTGAAGGAAAGGATTATGCTGTTCCTTATACGTCCAATTTCCAAGGAGTATTTTACAATAAAAGAATTTTCACAGAAAACCATATTGAAATTCCTAAAACTTGGGATGAATTGATGAAAGTTGCAGAAACATTAAAAGCCAAGGGGATTACTCCCTTCACTAATCATTTTAAAGATTATCAAATTGGCAATAACTTTAATCAATTTGCGACACTAGAAGTGTTTTCAAAATATCCAACTTGGGGAAATGATCTGCAAAAAGGCAAGGTTTCTTTTGCTGATTCTGCTGAATTCAAAACAGTATTTGAACATTTTAAGGATGTGTCAAAATACTCCAATAAAGATCCGTTTGGATTAGACTTTACTGGTGCCGCTGAAATGTTTGCAAAAGAGGAAACAGCTATGTGGATTATTGGCACATGGTCAACTGCTCAGGTGCTGAAAAATAATCCCAATCTTGAAATTGGCTTTTTCCCAACCCCTGCAACAGATGCAAATAATACGAAAATCATTATGCAGCCAGATCACACGTTTTCTGGAAGCGCAAAAACAGAGCATCCGAAAGAAGTAAAACAAGTATTAGAAATTTTTGCTACAAATAAAGAGCTGGCTAAAAATTACATTGATCTAGTACAGACAGAAAGCTTAATACCTGATGTCGTTTCAGATGTAAAAGCGCCATATGTAAATGATATCAATCACTATAAAAACATTGGAGCCCTTGATGCAAACATAGGAAATGTACAAATTCCATGGCCATATCAAGAGCAAAGCGGAAGCTATATCGCTGAATGGCTTTTAGGCAAAAAAACATTGGATAAGGCTTTAAAAGCAACAGATGATTATAAATCAAAGGTGAAATTTTCAACTAAATAAAAGCACTTAAAAAGGGAGAGGGAACCATTCCTCTCTCTCAACTTAAATGGTAATGGGGTGTTTTTTAGATGAATTTAGATGGGAAAAATATTCAGCCGATAGACGCTGCGGTTTCAGCCAAACCAACGTCGATTTTCCATAAAAAGAAAAAGGCTAATTCAAGTAGTATGCAGTATTTTTTATTATTGCTGCCTCCTTTGCTCTTTTTTACTGTAGGCATGATTATCCCGCTTATGATGGGAATATATAATTCCTTTACAGATTGGGATGGAATCAGTTTAGAAAAGCATTGGATCGGATTGGCTAATTACATGGAGATTTTCAAAGATGAAATGTTCATCAATTCTTTTAAATTTACAGGTTTATTTATGATTTTTAATACGCTGATTCAAAATGTTGCAGCATTTGTATTTGCTGTTTTTCTCGACAGCAGCATAAGAGCAAAAAATTTTTATCGGATAATTATTTTTGCTCCTGTATTATTAAGCCCTATTTTAGTTGGCCAGATTTGGACAAAAATGTATGGCACCATTTTGCCAAGCATTAATGATATACTTGGCCTCAGCATTAATTTTAATTTATTTTCAAGCCCAGATACGGTTTTAACAGGCCTTGTCATTGCAAACAACTGGCAATGGATCGGCTATTGGATGCTTATCTACTTAGCAGGGCTTCAAGCTGTTCCAAAAGACCTGTATGAAGCGTGTACGGTAGATGGAGGAAACTGGTGGCAGAAATTTTTGCATATTACAATTCCCATGCTTGGTCCATCGATTACAATATGTACGATTGGAATTGCAACAGGAAGCCTTAAAGTGTATGAATTGATTGTAGCTTCAACAGGAGGCGGTCCAGGAGATTCATCTAAATCTACGATCATGTACATTTATGACAGTGCCTTTATGTCACAGCGGTCAAGTTATGCTTCCGCAATGAGTGTTGTATTTCTTTTTGTGCTGCTGATATTTGCGTTTATTCAGCTGAAGATTTTACGCAAAAGAGAGGTGGAGTTGTAGCATGAATAAAAGGTACAGCAAAGGAACATTTCTTATCCAAGTGATTGTTACTGTTATTGCATTATTTTATTTGATTCCTTTTTTGATTGTAATTCTTTATGCATTTAAGTCGCCGGAAGAGATCATCAGCTCTTCACCATTTTCTCTGCCTGAAAGACTTGAATGGGATAACTTTTCGCAAGCATTTGAAGCATTAAATTTTTTGCAAAGCTTTGCCAATACTTCTATTATCACAGCTAGCGCCGTCTTGCTGATCATTTTGCTCAGCGGCATGGCAGCTTATTCTATTGTAAGAGGAAGAAACAAGTTTTTTAATGGAGCGTATATGTTTTTTATTGCAGGAATTTTGATTCCTTACCAAGTGATTTTTGTGCCGATGTTTGTTCTTGGAAGCAAATTGGGATTTATCAACAATCTGTTCGGCATTATCTTTCTTTATATCGGCACAAGCCTTCCATTTGCCATTTTTGTAATGGCTGGTTTTATGAAGACCATTCCAAAAGAAATCGAAGAAGCAGCTTTTATCGATGGATGTTCCATTATGCGCACATTCTGGATTATTATCTTGCCAATGTTAAAGCCTGTAGCTGCAGCGCTTACAATTATTTTATCTCTTCAAATTTGGAATGACTATCTTCTTCCGCAGCTTTTTTTATCTGACAACAGCATGAAAACCCTCACTGTTATGCAATCAACCTTATTTAGTGCATTTGAAACCAATTTTAATGTAGGGTTTGCAGGGATTATTATTTCTTCACTGCCAATTTTAATTTTATTTGTTTTTATGCAAAAACATTTTGTCAAAGGCATTACAATGGGTTCTGGAAAGTAGCAAAACTATCTTAAGAACAAAAGTGGAGGACTGCAATGAACTATATCAGTTTATACCAGCGGGAACTATTGACAGACCATTATCATCCTAAGGTGTTTGCCTATTACTTTAAACGATGGGAAAGCTATCATATGTCGTTCCATTCGCATAAAGAGATTGAGATTATGTATGTCATAGATGGGAAATGCATGGTGGAAACCCTAAATGAGCCTGTTTCCATGAAAAAAGGCGATTTTATTTTGTTGGATGCAAATGTTCCTCACCGATTGATCGTCGATAAAAATACACCTTGCAGAATGCTGAATGTGGAGTTTTCTTTTTACAAAAAAGAAGGGAGTTTTCCATCCATAAAGGATTTGGCTTTAGAAAACAAGCATTTAGCTAAGTTTCTTTTGCATAGCCGTTCATATGTTGTATTAAAAGACTCGAATGAAATTTACTATACCCTAAAAAATTTAGTTCTTGAATTAGATAAAAAGGAATCGGAAAAGGATTTAATGATTCAGCTTCAATTAGCGCAGCTCCTTATACAAATTGCAAGACTTTCTGCTTGGGACAAAGAGAAGAAAAGTGAACACCAGCAAGCGGATTTATATGTAAAAAAGACGATTGAGTATCTTCATCATCACTATGATTGCGATATTCAAGTGAAAGATGTCAGCCAAGCTGTTAATCTCCATCCAGGGTATCTTCATCGAATTTTTAAAAAGCAGACAGGATCAACCATTATAGAATATTTAACTTCATTAAGAATGGAAAAAGCAAAAATGTTGCTGGCAGATACTGAGATTCCGGTTGTTGAAATATCTTATTATATCGGAATTAATAGTCGTCCCTATTTTAATCTTCTTTTTAAAAAGCATACAAATATGACGCCAAATGAATATCGGAAATCTGTTGAACAAAATATTGTGAAATTTGGCCGTTGATTAATAGATAGAAAGCTTTTTCAAGCATTTGTTTGGGCATCTGAAAGTAGTTATGATTTTAGACAATTTATCCACTTGAAAAGTTATAAAAGTAAACACGTTTACATTTTGTTGATGATAGTATTATTTGTATAAAGATTAAGCATAAAATAGTAAAGGGGAGTTCTAAATGGCGTTTAAAATTGCATTTATCGGTGCAGGCAGTATCGGATTTACAAGAGGCCTTTTGCGAGATTTGCTTTCGGTGCCAGAATTTCAACATATAGAAGTGGCTTTTACAGACATCAGCGCCCAAAATTTAGAAATGGTTACAAAGCTGTGCCAAAGGGATATAGATGAAAATGGGCTGGATATAAAAATTTATGCGACACAAAATCGCAGGGAAGCATTAAGAAATGCTAGATATATATTTTCCGTTGTCCGTATAGGCGGTCTTGAGGCTTTTCAGCATGATGTGGATATTCCGCTTAAATACGGAATCGATCAATGTGTGGGAGATACGCTTTGTGCGGGCGGCATTATGTACGGACAGCGAGGGATTCCGGAAATGCTAGATATTTGCAAGGATATTAGGGAAGTTGCAGAACCGGATGCACTTCTTTTAAACTATGCAAACCCAATGGCCATGCTGACATGGGCCTGCAATAAATATGGAGGCGTAAAAACGATTGGCCTTTGCCATGGTGTGCAGGGAGGCCATCGGCAAATTGCAGAGGCTTTTGGATTAAAAAAAGAAGAAGTCGATATCATTTGTGCAGGCATCAACCATCAGACTTGGTATATTAGCATTAAACATAACGGCGAGGATTTAACAAGGAAATTATTGGAAGCATTCGAAAAACATCAGGAGTTCTCTGTAACGGAAAAAGTCAGAATTGATATGCTGAGACGATTTGGCTACTACAGTACGGAATCAAATGGCCATTTAAGTGAATATGTCCCGTGGTATCGCAAACGTCCTGAAGAAATCAAGGAATGGATTGATCTTGGCACTTGGATAAATGGTGAAACAGGCGGGTATTTACGTGTCTGTACAGAAGGACGTAATTGGTTTAAAACAGATTTTCCAAATTGGCTTAAAGAACCGGCAATAGAGTATAAACAAGAAAATCGCGGAGAAGAACATGGTTCCTATATTATTGAAGCCCTTGAAACGGGGCGTGTCTACAGAGGCCATTTTAATGTGGTGAATAATGGAGTGATTGCAAACCTTCCAGATGATGCAATTATTGAAGCGCCAGGATATGTTGATCGCAATGGCATCAGTACACCTAATATAGGGAATTTGCCTCTTGGGCCTGCGGCGGTATGCAATGTCAGCATTTCCGTTCAAAGGCTTGCTGTAGAAGCTGCTGTGACAGGAGATGATTTTTTGCTTCGGCAAGCGATGATGATGGATCCCCTTGTTGGAGCGGTATGCAATCCAAAAGAGATTTGGCAGCTTGTTGATGAAATGCTGGTGGCTCAAGAACAATGGCTTCCCCAATATACAAAAGCTATCACAAAAGCAAAAGAGAATCTTTCTTCTGATCATTTAATTCCTGCAAAAGATTATAAAGGGGCCGCCCGCTTAAAAGTAAAATCAATAGAAGAAATGGCGCAAGATAAAGAAGCAGCCCGCAAAAATGCAGGCGAATCAGATAAAGCAATCGAACGCCCTTCAGCAGCACGCTAGAAACCATGGAAGAGAAATATTATCTTTAACCAAGAGGCGAAAGAAAGAACCTCTTGGTTTTTTATATAAGAAAAAGAGAAAACGTTTGCGAAAGTGAAAAATATTCAGCTGATTTTGTATACTCATAGAAGGGAAAAATAGCAGCAGTTGTTTAAAAGAGGATAAACAGCCCAAAGTGAAACTTCCATCAGGGGAGTTTCTTCCTCATACTGATTGCTGGTTGAACCAATCGGTCTTTTGCAGGCAAGTTTCTATCTGCCTTTTTCCTTTATCTTAACGAATCCTTTGTATATGTAAGCAAAGGATTCTATTTTTTTTGCTTCAAAACTTTTTCGGCACTCTGGGATGCTTATAAAAAAATAAGCATCCCAGAGTGTACAAATCTTTCAACATTTCTATATGGAAAGAGAAACAAAAGTATTTCTGGTGAGGAAAATAGTATATTGCACATTGAAAATATAAAATACTTTATGGCTGCTAAAGGAAAGAAAATGATGGTTATTTTTAGATGAACAGTTTGGGGATAATTAGAATTTTTGTATCAAATTGGAAAGGTGGAGTGATGATAAGAAATCATCTATATGGATAAAAAACAATCTGGTATAATTTAATCGTTTTGAAGGAGACAAATCATGCTGTAGTTCATGTATAATAAGAAGCATACTTATCATTACTTTCAAACTATTTTATTATTTATGAAATGTAAAAGAGCAAAAATACGGAGTAATAGGATAGGTAATTATCTACATACTAATTAGTAAAAGAGTAAGGAGAATTTGAAAATGGAAGAATTGACAAATAGGTTTAACAAGCAAGTGGGCAAAATTGAAGTTTCTTTAATACGCCAATTTGATGAACAAGTTTCCTCTATTAAAGATATGATCAAATTGACATTAGGGGAACCGGATTTTAATACGCCTGAGCATGTAAAAGCAGCGGGAATTGAAGCAATTGAACAAAATTATACCCATTATACTGGGATGACTGGCTTAATAGAAGCAAGGGAAGCAATGAGCCGATTTTTTGATAAAAAATACGGCATTTCCTATAAACCTGAAACGGAAATACTTGTGACAGTTGGTGCTACCCAGGCTATTTCTGCCTCTCTGTTGGCGATTTTAGAAGAGGGAGATAAAGTATTGATGCCTTCGCCGATTTATCCCGGGTATGAACCGATTATTACCCTTGCAAAAGCGGAACCTGTATATCTGGATACATCTAAAAATAATTTTGTGCTGACGCCAGAAATGATCGACCAGGCGATGAATGAGTATGGTGATCAGGTCAAAGCGATTATTTTAAACTATCCAAGCAATCCAACAGGCGTTACATATACAGAAGAGGAAGTAAAAGCAATTGCAGACACTGTAAAAAAATATCCTATTTTTGTCGTAAGCGATGAAATCTACAGCGAGTTGACATATGATGGCGTGCATGTGTCGATTGCAAAATATATACCAGAACGCACAATTATCATTAATGGCTTGTCAAAATCACATGCCATGACAGGCTGGCGTTTAGGGTTTATTTTGGCAGATGAAACGTTGACAAAACAAATCATGAAAGTTCATCAATATTTAGTGACAGCTGCATCAACTATTTCGCAGAAAGCGGCGATTCGCGCATTGGTGGAGGGAATAGATGATGCGAATGAAATGAAAATTGAATATAAAAAAAGAAGAGATTTTGTTTATGAGGAAATGACAAAACTAGGATTTGAAATCGCCAGACCAAATGGCGCCTTTTATATTTTCGGGAAAATTCCAGCAGGACATATCCAAAATTCCATGGACTTTTGTGTGGATTTGGCTAAAAATAATAAGCTGGCTATTATCCCAGGAATTGCATTTGGACAAGCGGGGGAAGGGTATGTGCGCATCAGCTATGCTGCAAGCATGGAAACCCTTCAAGAAGCAATGAAGCGATTGGCGGCTTATATGGAAAATAACAACTAAACAAAAAATGGCGGAATCTTTATAAAAGAGCCCGCCATTTTTTTGCTTTTTCATCGATTGTTTGTATATAATCATGTTTTCCTTCGATGTATTTTTGGATATCAAATGGGTGCTGTTTGGCTAATAGTTGCTTTAGCTCACTATATTGCTGGGCTTCTTTGGGGTGTGCCAGCATATAATCCCGAAAGGCCAAATGTCTGGCTATTTCTTTGTCTCCTTTTTCAAACACATGAACATGATGTGTGCGCTGATCACCGCCTTTGATAAAAAAACGTCTGTTTTTTATGCCGAATTCTCCTTTAGCTTCATAGCCTATTTGTTTCATTCTAAGATTTAGGCAATCGACTGTTTCAATATTTTTTACTTCTGCCAGCACATCAATAATAGGCTTTGCTTGTATGTTTGGTATAGCGGTGCTGCCAATATGATGAATAGTGATTAATCCATTTCCAAAAATCATTGCTATTTTTTCTGATTCCATTTGAAATATAGTTGCCCATTCTTTGTGATAAGGCACCACCTTTACTTCTCTCATCATCTTTTCCTTTCTGAAAAATTTGCTGGTTTTATTATATAATAGCAAGTTTAATGGGGCATTTGCAGATTCTTTTGGCAGGGGAGGAATAAAAAAACAATAATGGATATATTTTTTTAAAAAACTTTTGATAATCTGTTGACAAATCCTAAAAACTTTTATATTATATATCTTGTCGTTGATAACAAAAAGTTAAGGCGGCAAGGAAAATGCATACGGCCCATTGGTCAAGCGGTTAAGACACCGCCCTTTCACGGCGGTAACACGGGTTCGAATCCCGTATGGGTCACCAAATAAATGGAGGATTAGCTCAGCTGGGAGAGCATCTGCCTTACAAGCAGAGGGTCGGCGGTTCGATCCCGTCATCCTCCACCATACATAAAGCCGGTGTAGCTCAATTGGTAGAGCAACTGACTTGTAATCAGTAGGTTGAGGGTTCAAGTCCTTTCGCCGGCACCATTGTTTAATTATGCGCCCGTAGCTCAATTGGATAGAGCGTCTGACTACGGATCAGAAGGTTATGGGTTCGACTCCTTTCGGGCGCGCCAATTGCATATTTAAATGGGGCCTTAGCTCAGCTGGGAGAGCGCCTGCCTTGCACGCAGGAGGTCAGCGGTTCGATCCCGCTAGGCTCCACCAATAAAAGATTTTTATTATTACCGAGGAGGAATACCCAAGTCCGGCTGAAGGGATCGGTCTTGAAAACCGACAGGCGGGTCAAACCGCGCAGGGGTTCGAATCCCCTTTCCTCCTCCATAAAAAGTATAAATATAGTTGGTCCGGTAGTTCAGTTGGTTAGAATGCCTGCCTGTCACGCAGGAGGTCGCGGGTTCGAGTCCCGTCCGGACCGCCATTATAATTAATAGAAACATTTATATATTTCGGAGGGGTAGCGAAGTGGCTAAACGCGGCGGACTGTAAATCCGCTCCTTCGGGTTCGGCGGTTCGAATCCGTCCCCCTCCACCAGTTAATGCGGGTGTAGTTTAATGGTAAAACCTCAGCCTTCCAAGCTGATGTCGTGGGTTCGATTCCCATCACCCGCTCCAATTTCATTTATTGTTCCGCAGTAGCTCAGTGGTAGAGCATTCGGCTGTTAACCGAACGGTCGTAGGTTCGAGTCCTACCTGCGGAGCCATTTTTTTATCTATAAATACATATAATAGGCTGAAACAGCAATAGAATTAGAGGGTTTAATCTTCTGAATCTTGCTATTTCAGCTTTTTTTGTTTATCGCAGAAACAGGTTGAATAATGGTGGGTTTTGTCGAAAATAGCTGTTTGAAAAAATGGAGCAATACATTGAAAAAATGAACCAAAGTATTGAAAAAATGGAGCAAAAATAATCAAAAACGAAGCAACACCGCTCATACAGCAAACTTTTTAAAGTGTACTGGCTAGTTTCTGATTAAATATCAGCATAAATAAAAGAATCAGCAGAAGAAATATACTGATTCTTTTAAGATTATCTTATTAATCCTGATTGCAGGCGATTTGTTTCATAAATTACTTTTTCTTCATCAATCGTTAGACAGCTGCGGTCTTTGACAAGCATTCTGCCGTCTACATATACATCGCATACATCCCGCCCATTTGCAGCATAAAGGAGGTGGGATGCGGCTTCGCTTAGCGGCTGCAGATGTTCCTTGTCATAGGGATAGATAGTTATAAAATCTGCTTGTTTCCCTTGTTCCAATGAACCGGTGTTTGCCATGCCGATTGCTTCTGCACCAACTCTTGTCCCTAAAGATAAGGTTGTTTTTGCAGGCAGTTTTGTTGCATCTTTATAGATGCCTTTTTGCAGCAATGCAGCAGTTCTCATTTCTTCAAACATGTCAAAATTATTATTGGATGCGACTCCATCTGTGGCAATGCCTACTTTTATTCCATGGTCAAGCAGTCGAACAATATCAGCCACTCCAGAGCCGAGTTTTAGATTGCTGATTGGATTATGGGCAACGCGAACATCATAAGCCTTTAATATTTCTCGTTCTTCATCATTTAAAACAACCCCATGGGCCATGATTGTTTGCACATCAAATATTCCTAAACGGCGGAGATATTCAACAGGGCGGTGGCCATATCTTTTTTCAATATCTTCTATTTCATAATCCGTTTCTGAAACATGCATATGGATCATCAGCTCATTTTCTTTTGCAATTCTGATGCTTTCTGCCAGAGCTTCTGTTGTACAGGCATAAGGGCTGTGCGGAGCAACCATTGTGGAGAGGCGGCCATTGGCTGTTTGTTTATATTTTTTTGCGAACCGTTCTGCTTTTTGTAGATGCTCCTGCTGTTCTTTTTCTGTTCCCAAGCTGAAAATGGTATAAGAAAAGGCTCCGCGCACACCAGTTGCTCCAATTTTTTCCATAACAGCATCTGCATCAATGCCTTTTGGGTTAAACATATCGGAAAAAGTGGTCGTTCCTGATTTGAGCATTTCTAAAATGCCGAGTTCAGTGCTTACTTGGGCGATTTCAGTTGTAAATTGCGCTTCTAATGGCCAAATTCTTGTCTCGAGCCATGGCTTTAAAAGCATATCATCGCCAATTCCGCGAAGCATGGTCATTACGATATGAGAATGAACATTTACAAGGCCTGGCATGACCCATTTTCCTTTTAAGTCGACAGTGCTTTCCGCTTCTTCTGCCAATTCTTTTTGAAAGATCCCTATATATGTGATTATTCCGTTTTCTACTATCATTAGACCATTATCAAAAAGCTGATTTTTTTGGTCCATTGTAAAAAAAGCAGCATTAATATAAGCTGTTTTCATCCAACCACTCCTAAAAATGAATTATTGGTTTAGCTATCTGCTTATCAGAAATGCCCTTTAAAGAAAAGGTCTGACAACATAAATTTTTTTTATTATAACATCAAATTGAAAAATGTGTGTACATATTGTTAAAAAAGTCTACGTGGAATTTGGAGAAGCAGATTTTGAAGCGCCTTTAATGGGGCATGAATGGTTTGAAAATGGTGCAGCAGACGGCTGTAATATCATGCTTCCGTATTTGCCAGGGGGATTAGATGACTTTGTGGATTTAGTTATTCCTAAATTCCAAAAAAGAGGACTATTTCGTCTAGAGTATGCAGGAAACACGGTAAGAGAAAATTTGGGGGCAAAAAGGCCTTCGATCATGCGGGAAATAGCCTAAAGAAAATGATTAAGACAAATAAATAGATGAATAGGCATCCACTAGACAACTAGAGATTTCAACAAATAGAAGTTTTATATCCTGTTTGTTGAATCTCTTTTGTTTAGTGCAAAAATAAATCCAAATTATATAATTAGCTGCTGATTTATCAAGGAGGTGATGTTTGATTAGGGACAAGGAAAATTTAGCAGCTTCATTCAGCAGGAAGAATTGGGGCAGAAATTCAAGGAGTGCAATTATCAGCAAATTAATTTTTCGAAACTTGTTGTTTCAATCCCTTTATCCATTCCTTTTGCTGTTTTCTCCTCAATTTTATAATCCCATATAGTTTGAAAATTGGCTTGAGCTGTTTAATAGAAAGCAGCTAAATGCACCAAATATAAAGATAGCAAAAGGTCTAGTTATCCTCATAACATTTTCGCAAGCGACTCATCTAAGGCATATAAAGCATCGTCTGATTTGTTTTTTATCTCTGTTAGCCATTGCTTTTGCTCCTTCTGCTGTTTTCTCCGCAAATCAATCATTCTTTTTACTTCATTTGGATTTGGTCCGCCTTGCAATGTCCGGATATTGACAAAATAAACAGGATCTAAAGATTGCCGCAATGTTGTTTCATCTAATGTTAATTCTTTGCCGATAATGGAAATGGCATTTTTATTTACTAGCTCTAAGGTTATTTCTGGTGGAGAGATACTATGGAAAAGCGCATCTTTTACAATAGAGCTTGCGATTAGGTGGGCTGTACGGAATGAAAGCTGGTCTGTGCGCACGATGGTATCGGCGAGTTCAGTAATGGTCGCAAAGCTTGCTGCAGCTCTTTTTTGCAAAGTCTCTTTATTAATGTCAGCTGTAGCAATGATGCATCCTAAAAGTCTGCATAATTTATCGAGCAGACTTAAACTTTTCCAAGCATATGGCTGCATATCATCTTCTGTATCGACAATGTCGCCAAAAGGGGTGTTATGAAGCATTGTCAGCACGGTTTTGGCATTGCCGGCACAGCTCGACAATAAAGAACGAATATGTTCTAACGATACGGGATTGCGCTTTTGCGGCATAATCGAACTGATTTGCACATAAGGATCGGCTACACGAAGCACATCATATTCCTGGGTGCCCCATAGCAGCAAATCTTGCACAAATCGGCCAAGATTAATGGCAATAATTTGCGTTGAGGTCATGGCTTCTGCCATATAATCTGCTCCGGCAATCGCATCATAGGAATTTTCCACTACACTAGAAAATCCAAGCAAATCCTGCATTTTCTCGCGGTCAATGTTAAATCCGGTAGTAGTAAAAGCGGCTGCGCCCATTGGACTTGCATTGCAATGTTTGTATGCCAGTTTAAAGCGTTCGATATCCCGATTTAAAGAATCCACCACCGCCATGATATAATGAGCCAAAGTTGTCGGCTGGGCTTGCTGTGTATGGGTATAGCCAATCATAAGTGTATCCACATGGTCTTTGGAAAACTGAAGCAATTGTTCTTTTAAAAATAAAACAGAAGCTAAAGCAGTCTGCATTTTTTCCCTTAATGCAAGCCGAAACATGGTAATGCACATATCATTGCGGCTTCTCGCTATATGAAGATTTCCGGCAATATCGCCTGCTTTCTTTAACAGTTCGGATTCTACATGAAAAAACAAATCCTCGACTTGACCGGAATAGCAAGAGGTTCGGATAGTCTGCAGGTCTATAGTGCTGATTGCCTCTGCAATTTTTTTAGCATCTGCTTCACTGATCAATTGCTGCTTTTTTAGCATAAGCAGATGCGCTTTATTAATGGCCATCATCGGGTCTAATAAATGCATTTTTGCTTCGTCATAGGCAGGTTCAAGCACCACTTCGGTATATGTTTTTCCAGGGAAAGAGCAGCCTTCACTTTGGAAAATTTGTTCTTTTTGCGTAAGAGCAAGAGCGTGATTTTTTTGTTTTGAATGTTTATTTGAGGCTTCCATGATTTGTCCTCCTCAAGGATGAATTGAAATTGCATATTTATTTTTATCCTATTCCCTTTGCCTAAAGAGTGTTATTTAAACGAAGGATTATAGCTGAAAAAAATGAGAGATAATCAAATAGAAAAGAAGGAATAGAAGCTTAAATAATGGAATTTTTATTAGAAGGGGAGGATGGAAATTTGAATATATCTGTACGAGAGCTTTATAAACGCTTGATAAAAAATAAAGAAAGCAATCAAACGCTGTTAATCGGCATCGATGGATGTGGCGGAGCGGGAAAAAGCACATTGGCAGAAAGTCTCAAAGCGGCTGATCCAAGCAAGGTTACCGTTATCCATATGGATGATTTCTATAAAACGTCGAAGCAACGAGAAACAGCAAGGGATGAAATTGGCGGCAATTGGGATTGTAGTCGGATAAAGGAGCAGATTTTGATTCCATTAAGCCATAATGAATCGACTCGTTATCAGCGGTATGATTGGGAAACAGACAAGCTTTCAGAGTGGCATAATGTTTCAGCAGGAGGAATTGTTTTAATAGAAGGATGCTATTCTCTCATAGAAGATTTTAGGAGCTACTATCATGTCTCCATTTGGATAGATACGCCAAGGGATGTAAGATTGTCCCGGGGGATTGAGCGGGATGGCGAGGAGAAGCGGGACTTATGGGAAGATTTATGGATGCCGGCAGAAGAGGTTTATATAAAGGCTCAAAAGCCGATGGAAAAAGCGGACCTTGTTATTGATGGCACTGGCAAAAAGTCCAATATAAAAGATGGCAAGATACATATTGTAAAAAGTTCATCTTTTTTATGATAATATTTTAAAAATTTTGGTCAAGAGAGCGGTGCAGCGATTTATCATGAAAAATTCCAGCAGGTTTTTTATTTATCCCGCATTAAAGGGCAGTAAAACCCCCGTCTTAAAAGGATGAGAAGAAACGAGCAATCTAGGTGGGGGGGATAACTGCCCATAAAATCCCCACTGGTTGAAGTTTTACTTTATCAAATTATATTGTTTATCCTGTTTTTTGGTTTTAATAGTGTGCTGGATTTGTACATAAGCAAGCCGTTTACGTGGGTTGATTTTGCGGCGATCTGCATTAGTCTGCTTTGGGCGGTGCTAATTTTTATTACTGCAGACAAATTGTATGAAAAGTTGGATGCTATTCGTTTACGGAATAAAGTTTTTCTTTCTATTCCTGCACTTATATTAGCTATCTTTTTGAATGTGTTATTAAATGAACTGTTTAGTTGGTAAAATAAGAAAAGGACTTTGTCAAAAAAATTAATAGTAAAATCACATGGAAACAGGCAATCAGTGAGGTGGATTTATGCAATTTGTTCTAATATTTGGGCCGCAAGCAGTTGGGAAAATGACGGTCGGGCAGGAACTGGAAAAAATAACAGAATTAAAGCTTTTTCATAATCATATGACAATTGAATTAGTGCATCCTTTATTCGGATTCAGCCAAGAAACATGGAGATTAGTAGATTTATTTCGTTTAGAGATATTTAAAGCAGTGGCTAAAAGTGATTTTTCTGGCATAATTTTCACATACGTATGGGCGTTTGATCAGCAAGAAGACTGGGACTTTGTCGAGACTATCTGCCGTATTTTTGAGGAAAACGGCGGAGATATTTACTTTGTGGAACTTGAAGCGGATTTTGAAGAAAGGCTAATCCGCAATAAAACGCCTCATAGACTTGAACATAAACCTACAAAAAGAGACATTAAGCAATCTGAACAAGAATTAAAAAGTTCCATGGAGACATACAGATTGAATTCACTAAAAGGAGAAATAAACAGAAGGAACTATATAAAAATAAACAATACAAAGCTTCAGCCTAAAGCAGTCGCTAAAATCATAAAAGATCAATTCCATTTATAGAAAGTTATTTAGGGCAGTTGGCGCTATGTGAAAGAAAAACAATATGTTAATGGAAGAACTAGTTGGAAAAAAGGCAGCAAAACATTAAAACGTTAAAACAATACGCAGCAGAGCTATTAGTTACTTTGTCTACAGAGGGGAATGAGTAATATACCTTGTATAATTTCTTTCTAGGAAGAAACAGTTAGTATGGAAAAAGATATAGAAATTTTAATTTTTGAAGCCTGTTAATAAATTTGGAGTCTTATTAAGAAGGTTTTAGATTTAAAGCAGCTAAAAAGAATGAGCTTATCCTTAATTTATTTCATAATGATATGTTGTTAAGTAGGATGTTTATGCACTCTACACATGTGGAGTGTATAAACATCTGATGTAAAAGAGGCAGTATTATTATCTTATTCCGTTTTTTAGCAATATAAAAAATTAGAATAGAAAATAATCCAAGTTTCTTCCATATTTTAAAACACACCAAAAGAAGTAAAGCATGATTGCCTTACTTCTTTTGGTGTTTCTTATTTTACATTTTTCACATATTTTGTAGATACATAACCATTCACTTTTCCGTACTTTATTTTATACCACGATCCATTTTTAGCATATATGGTTATTTTTTTATTATTTGGAACAGCACCAACCTTTTTTGAGGATGTGGTTGGATTCTGTCTAACATTTAGATTGGATGCTTTTACTGTTCCGGTTTTTACTTTGTATAGATTAAACTTCTTTGCAGCTGTTTTTTTCAGCTTATATGTGTTTACTGATTCAATAGATACGGTGTAGTCTCCATCACTGGCATTTCCTACACTCCACGTATAGAAGTGAGTCCCTCCTTTTAGTGACTTATTAGAGACGAGCGTTTTGACGACTTTATTTTTGCTGTTTTTGATTTTTACCGTTGTTGTTGCAGTCTGATTTACGTGAAAGTTTACTTTTATCTTGTTGCTGCTAGTATCATAGCTTGTTTTTATATCTTTAATTGTAGGAGCAGCAGCTTTTTTTAATGTGTACTTCTGAGTTGTAGTTTTGTTTTGATTATTGCTATTTGTTGAACTGATATATATTGTGTATGTTCCATTATTTGCTTTGCTGACATCCCAGTAATAGGTTAGTGTTCCTGCGGCTTTTGATTGGCTGGCCGCTAATGTTTTGACGACTTTGTTTTTGCTGTCTTTTATTTGGACAGTTGTTTTCGCTGTTTGGTTTACATGAAAGCTTACCTGTACTTTATTGTTTTTGGCATCAAAGCTCGTTTTTGCTTCTGTAATGGACGGTGCCGCTGTGGAAGCTTTTGCTAATGTGAATTTTTGAGCAGCTGTTGTTTCCTTGCCGACACTATTA
>Ga0182738_1002324_pt1 | contig 22691 bp, 19 predicted proteins | sample eDN5th30CBELigMG_FD_128876 | JGI IMG/M metagenome (GOLD analysis project Ga0182738, IMG submission 128876) | Enriched Miracle-Growth compost microbial communities from Emeryville, California, USA - eDNA 5th pass 30_C BE-Lig MG (version 2)... ...
TTATTTGCTTTAAAAAATTTTATCCATGAGAAAAGATCATCAAGGATGAAAGGGTATTTTTATTTGAGGAGAATTTTGGAAAGCAAAGAAAGAATATACAGTTGATTGATTTGAAAAATGAACAAAAATAACAACAACTGTTTATGAAATCGAATATATTTGTAATTATGATTCATTCACGAATGACATATTAACGAAAATTGATTAAAAATTAAAAGAGTAGTGTTTTATTGATTGAAAATTGGGGATTTGTTTAGCAGCGGTTTAAAAGAAATTTCTTTACTGTGATGAATTCAAAGCATATAAGGATTAAATCTATGCATCTTCATGTATATAAGGATCGCGAAATTTCTTTCGTTTGAGGTTAAAATACCAAAAGTAACTTTACAGAAAAATAATTATTAAATACCCTCAAAGCCAAATTTTATGGAGATTTCCTTTAGGTAAATATGTGATTAGTTTTCAAAGATCTTTCCGATGAGATGGCAGGTTTTGCTAACAAATTCAGAGACTAATTCCTTTTTCTTTTCAAAAGAGGTAAAGCTGTTGATATAAGGGTCGCATTCCTTCATGACTCCATTCCAGACGAGTTTATTATCCAAATCCTGGATTTGTAATTGTTTTTGGTCCAAGACTTTCCAAATCTTTGTGAAGATAAAGGTAAGTTCTTTCAAGAAGTCTAGTTTCACGATATATTTGCCGATCCACAAAAGGAACCAGACCAAAATTTTTAAGCTATCTTCGGGGTCAATATTTTGGAAGGTGTCAAAGTCAAGTTCAATATCAAAGGTGTCTCCGCTAGTTTGCTTCAATTCGTTGAAAAGTTGGCTGGCCCTCTTTTTTAATTCGGTCATGCTGGGGTCATTTGACTCGTCCTGGGCGTTCAAGACTCCCATAACAACTTGTTCAAGCTTGGGCTTGGAATCCATCATGCTAACAACACGTAAGCGTTCTCCTAAGAAGCCCAAGAGCTCGCTTTGGGCATTTTCGAGATAAATTTGACTTTCGGATATTCCATCAACATCATGAGAAGGCTAAGGAGTTTAATAAGGGCATTGGTATAAAGGGTACTTTTTGAGGTCTTCCAGTGTGGATTTTGTCACGGGAAATGGGAGAAATGGGCTTAGAGGTTCTGGTATTGACGGGTCTGACACCGTTATGCTTTCTTTTAATGTGAAGGTAGAGGGCAGGGTAAGATTTGTAAGCTCTTTGACAGCCACCACAGATGTAGTTGCGCTCACCCATCTTGGTGTTTCTTGCCTTCTTTTTGATTTTGATGCTAGAATCTTGAAGAGAGTCCATTTTTAATTGATATTATAAAATTTAATGTTTATTTCCGAAAATGAATTGTAAGTCTAAATAACTACTTAATTAAGTGAGATTTATATTACGAAATTTGAGCCTCTTGTTTTGGAGGCTGTTCTGGAGGATGATTCGTATTTAATTAAAGTTGCTGGAAGCTCAGCTGGTGAGGTATTGAAATCACATGAAATTTATGATGGCCGAGATGCTTCAGGAAGGGAAAGGTGAAATTTTTTTGCATGAGGCAAAGTTATTTTTTGTTAAAATAAGAAATTCTAAATTTGTTCTTAGATCGATAAGCAAGATAGAAATGACACTTTAGATGAAGTTTGTCGCGTAGATTGATAAAGTTTTGGGATTATCCAGAATATATAATTGAGAATGCTTGAGAAAATAATATTTTCGAAAAGAGAAAAACCGGGCTTATGCTTCAGGATAATAGCAAAAATATTCACTGGATATAATGAGTTGAAAATTGAAGTGAAGAGTTTAAAGGTCTGGCGGTCTATTGCCAGTTTAAATATCAAAGACAGAAGGAGTTGATAAAGAAATAAAAATGGAAAATTCTTTTGAGAATAATCTTTTTGTCTCTGAGAAAGTTTTTTTTTTTTGGTTTCATCAAAGAGGGATGGCGGGTTATTTTGAAAGATGCAGACGGAGGAACTTTTTGAAGGACCTGAATGACATCATTATTTCAAAATTTTTATTAAAATGCATAAACCTATGTCGGTTTAATTGTAAAAACCCAACTGACCTTAAAATTATTTTTTTTTACAAAGAAAAAACCTTTTTTAAAAAGTCCTTTTCCCTCAAGCGCCGATTGATATATTTCAATTTATCTTGAATTTTTGGTACCTCTAGAGGGGAAAGCTTATGAGTTAACTATTGAACTTGAAACAGTTTTTAATATCATAAAACTGAAGGCGTTTGTTATCATTCGCAACTATTAAGTGAATAAATGAGACCGAATTAAATCGCGGAAGATGAAACCGTTTTAAACCCTTTTTAATGAAAGCTATTTCTTATTGATCTGGAATTATGGAAATTAAAAAAAATTGCTATTATCCTTGCATGATAAGTAGGGACTAAATTTACCCAATTTTTCCTTTGTGATTTCTCATCCAGTTATTGACTGAAATTTTTCTGACTAGTAAGATAAATATATACCTACGAGAATTGTTCATAACTAAGTATTTGAAAATTTTTCAATTCCCTTATTTTACTAGAAACATTTTTTTGAGAGTGAAGAGTGATTTTTTTTTTTCATGAATAAATTAATTAAAGGAAAAAAACAATGTCATAATGGGCAGCGAGAAGAAGCATATGATTATGCATTATACAATTTTTCATTCTTGTTTTATTCAATTCTGAAAAATTATTGGATAATTAGCAACTACAATTTTTCTTGGTTTCGAAAGTTTGTTCATCTTGAGGTTTATTTGTGAGATGTATATTTGGCGTATTTTGGGTTGGACCTTGTGTATGAGTCAACAAATCTGTGATGAGAAAATAAATAACTAAAAATCTCTAAAGAGCATTACTATGATCTGTGGTGAAAGCTCTATTATTCTCATTTCCAGGAAGAACCGATGCAATAGTGTTAAATAAATTATGCACATTATCTCCCATTTTAGCAGAGACCTCGAAATATATAGTTTCTTGTTCTCTAGCAAAATCTTCAGCGACTTGGCGGGTGACAACTCTATTTGTTTAAAGATTAGCCCATGAAATGACAAGCTATAATTATACCTTTTTTCTTCACAATCCAACTTATTTCCAACGACAAATAGAATAACTTCATGACCTCTTTCATTACGGACATCTTCGATCCATTTTGAGAGACTATTAAAACTGGATTGGCCTAGATATGGTTTTGAGCATTTCTGTGAGGCTAGAATGAAGAGTACTTGTGATATCATAGACAATAATGGCAATGGTTGAATCTCTGATATAGCTTGGGATTAAACTTCTGAATCTCTCTTGTCCGGCGGTATCCCAAATCTGAAGTTTTATCGACTTGTCATCATAATAAAGAGTTTTGGAAATAAAATCTAGTCCAACAGTAGCCTAGAAATTAGTCATTGTCAAATGTGGGAAGTTTACATTATGCTTAGAATCGAAGGTATCAAAGATGAATCTGTTGATAATTGAAGTTTTTCCGACTGATTGATCTCCAAGGAAAACGAGCTTAAACTTTTGAGCAGTGTTGCCAGAAGTGTATATCTGAGATTCAGATGTGTTGAACATTGCACCAGACCGATTCATTTATATCTAGGTTGGAATCCTTTTTCTGTTTTATTTAATATATTTGCTGATTAATTTTTTAACAGAATTTTTTAGCGTGTTCCAACTGGAATCCTTGGAATCTGATTCATTCTAATTATTAAATCATCCTTGGAGAAGCTGAAGGTGAGATCAGATGAATTATTCTGGAGCCTTGGTACTCAAAAAGGATAAATAAGAAGATTTATTCTTCTTTAATGTTCGTCAGTGAATCTAAAATTTAGAAAGTAAATTTCTATATTATTAAAAATTTGATAATTTTGATAAAAAGATTTTGAACTCAGATTCAGAGGAAAAAAGGAAAACCTCAATGTTGAGATATTTTGACAAAATGCTTCAGAAAAAATTCATACCAACCTGAAAACGAAATGGATGATTGCAAAAATTTGAACAAAAGAATTGAGTTTTTAAGATTTTTTTACCAACAGAAAAGAAAAAATTTAGTTAGTAGATGAGAAATTAGTTGGAAAATTACTTTGGCCAGAATTGATTGGAAGGTCAAGAATGCTAAGCGAGTGGTGATTCACCACCTTTCAACTGATGGCAAGAAAATTTTTGAATTTTACATGCTAGCTCAGAGTTTGGAAGTAAAAAATCGTTACGTAAGTTCAAGATAGAGCGTAAAATACATTTTTTAGGGGTGAATATGAATTTACAGATGGAGGTTAGGGAATAAAGGGGATGAAGAATAACTGATGAATTTGGTTGTAATTCAAAAAAAACAGGGATTTAAGTAGATCTTCGATTTCATAATTTATAATTGCGCTAAATACAAGATTGAAAATTTCATAAATCCATAGCAATTATCATGCAACAAGCCACCCGTCACGATGAAGAAGAAGAGTTTGAGGTGGGTCCCACTCTAATTCAAAAACTTGAAGAAGTCGGGATCAACAATGCTGATATCAAGAAGCTGACTGAAGCTGGATATCAGACCGTCGAATCCGTGGCCTTTACTGCCAAGAAGAACCTTTTGACAATCAAGGGTATCACCGAACCAAAACTTGACAAGATCCTTGAAGCCTGTCAGTGATTTTCTTTGACAGAATCTTAATTTTTAGGTTTGAAACTTGTTCCAATGGGATTCACGACTGCATCCGACTTTTATCAGAAAAGACAAAACATTATCCATTTAACCACTGGTTCACAAGAGTTGGATAACTTGTTGGGTGGAGGTTTTGAAAGTTCTTCCATCACCGAAATGTTCGGAGAATTCAGAACAGGAAAGACTCAGATCTGCCATACTCTCTGTGTTACATGCCAAGTAATTCATTTTTTGTGAGGTTTAATATTTAACTTCATTGTTAGTTACCAAAAGAGAAGGGAGGTGGTGAAGGAAAAGCCATGTATATTGATACAGAAGGTACATTTAGACCAGAAAGATTGATGGATATTGCTGAGAGATTTGGTTTGGATGGAAAGGAAGTGTTGGAAAATGTCGCTTTTGCGAGAGCTCATAACTGCGATCAACAAAACAAGTTGTTGTTACAAGCTGCAGCTTTGATGGCAGAAAGCAGATATGCCTTATTGGTTGTGGATAGTGCTACTGCTCTCTATAGAACAGATTTTTCTGGAAGAGGTGAGCTTTCCAGCAGACAAATGCATTTAGGAAAGTTTTTGCGTAATTTGCAAAGAATTGCTGATGAAGTGAGTGAATCTTGTGAGAGTGCTTTTTTAATAAAGAAATAGTTTGGTGTTGCAGTAGTCATTACAAATCAAGTTATGTCCCAAGTCGATGGTTCAGCTATGTTTGTCGGTGATCAAAAGAAACCTATAGGTGGTAATATCATGGCTCATGCTTCAACCACAAGGTATGGATGGTGACAGAGGATTTTTGGAGCTAATTTATTTTTTAGATTGTATTTAAGAAAAGGTAGAGGAGAATCTAGAGTCTGCAAGATTTATGATTCACCTTGTTTGCCTGAAGCTGAGGTAATTTCAGAAATTTTTTTGAAAATCCTAATAATTTGATATAGGCTGTTTATGCAATTGGAAAAGGAGGAATCGAAGATTTCAACGAATAAGAACGTTTTCCTTCTGAAATCAAATCGAGTTTTTTGTGTACAATTGCTCTATTATTATACTATATAATTTAGATACTTTCTATAGATATGGTTTGTATTTATTCAATTACTAAAGAATATTTGTCAGTATTTACATTGCTCTCAAATTATTGAATGAATCTGGATACTTTAGTTTCCAAATCGCTAAATTTACAGAAAGAATTTTCCAAGCCAATAGAGAATTCATGCAAAAACGTTTTTTTAATATTTGACGAAACAAAGATGAAAAGAGGAAAATATAAGGCGGAAAAGAAATTTTGAAAAGGGACTAAATTTAATGAATTAACAATTAAAAGATGTTTGTGAGAGAATTTAGAAAAGCTTTTGAATTGAGTGGAAGCTAAAAATGTCTTTGAAGTACTTTATGAAAGATTGAAAAATTTTTTAGGTTTTCTAATGGAATTTTCGATTTCAAAAGATTTGCAATGTTTTGAAATTTGAAAATAAATTTGGCTTAGTTTGGCCCTTTGATTAAAGACGTCATTTAAGCGATTAATTAATTCACCTCTAATAAAACGCCTAGTCCTTCAAATTTTCTTTCCTTGAAAAATTTGTTTTGCCTAGTCACTAGAGTAAATTGATTAGGCTCATAAAATAGGACGGATTCAAAACGAGAGTTGAACTACAAGGAAGGATTTTTTCTGAACTTTGTAAATTCCTTTTCTTGAATGAGTTTTTAATTGAAATTATGGTTGTTGTACTTTCAAGAATTTCAGGGTAGTGAAAACTTTTTTAATTCTTGCATATCTCAATGAATTTAAATGTGAGATCGTTTACCAAGGTATTAAAAGATGGTCCAAAGAAGGTGGGGGATAATTATGTGGATAAAAATGTGGTTTTCAAAGCGATTTAATTCTAAGCCTTAGCTTTCTAAATTTCTGATTTTCTTTTTAAACTCGCTTTTATTATTAAACAATTTTGAGTTTTCAGCAGTCTTATTAGATATATTGGACTCTAAAAATGGTTTCTCAGCTCAAAAATACTGGACTTGGCTTCTCTTATTATCCCAGTGAGTCTTTCTCGGCCCCATACTTTCTCGATTATCAGTATCCTTTGACCGCAGGCTTGAACCATGCTGGTAACCAACAGAACCAATTGGGCCATCCCATAAGTCAGGTAGCAGACGAGAAGAAGCCAAAGAAGCTCAAGAAGAAGGCAGGAACTGAAAAAAATTCCAAAGACCATTTGTCTTCTGAAGAACTTTGCCGAGAGAGTTTGATTGCATGGTTAGATTTTAGATGATTGTGGCGCAATAAAGTATTAGGTTAAAGTCCCTTCCTGTAGACCAGAGATTTGAAGTCTTTTCAATAAAGGATCAATGGCTCGCTAAAGCTTTTATTCAAATGTTTCGAAATTGGAGCGATTGTCATGAGATCGGCTTTCAAATATTATCGGAAGAGAACAAAAAGCACAGGTTGATATTTAATTGATATATTTCCTGAAAATATGAAAGCGGTGAGAAGATTGGCTGGAAATTTGGCGAACTCAAAGATCACTTTTATTGTCGAAAATACATTTCTGTAAATTTCTCTGACAAAAAGTCTTTCTTTGAAAAAGCTCAACAAGTAAGGTGAAATGATAGATGTATGCTAATAAAGTAAACAGGAGATTATTGAGAGCATAAGGCTCTATGATGATTTGGATTATTATGATACAATCGTGTTAAAAGAGGAATTAATCCAAGACATCGATCATCTGATCGAGCTATTTGACATTATCTCTGATGATAAAGCTTTTATTAAACCAAATAGGTATTTATGATTGGCATGGCGTCCTTAAATCTTTCTTTCCAGGGTCATAAACGAGACAAAAAGTATACATGTCGAGATGCCGGTTTGGTTTAATTCAGTGAGCATTCAAACATTGGGAGCGTGGATAGTGAGTAGTTTTGAGAAGCAAGTGTGGACAGAGTACTTGGAAAACAAAAAAGGACAGGCTTCCTCTCTTGGAACTTTGGATTTCAAAATGATTGTAAATTATCGAAGAAATCTGATCGATTTTTGGAAAGGTCTTGAGAAAACTAAAAAGAAAAAGGTAAGTATCGAGGAAAGACACTTTTTCCTAAAATCACCCCTAGATTGCATTTGAAGCGAATGAAACTTACAAATATTTAACTTCAGCGAATCCAAGATTAAATTTGAATAATCAGGAAAAGACAGTAAATGAAGGTTTGAAAGAAATTTATGAGTGTCGAATCTATGTGGATTCAAAAGACCCAAATATCCAAGAGAGCTTTCCCCAATATTTCAATACCCTTGTGGAGAACGAGAATGAATCATTTGCTATCGACACCTTTTTGTTTACGACTCTAGCTCAATTTGGTATATTTTTGAATGAAGGAAGGAAGGAGGTCAATAATATAAAATAGGAACGACTTCAAATTTGATATGCAGGAAGCTTGCTCATAAATTAAGACTGTTGTTATGTGAAAAAATTGCATCAGATTTGATTTTAAATGAAGAAAAAGAAAAACGAAATAACAATACGAATAAAAAGAAAAATAAAAAAAAGAAAGCTAAAAAAGCAAATGCCCAAAATAATGGTACCCCAATTTCGAAGTTTACTTTTATCTAATTATCATCACAGATTATGCATTAGAAGATGAACCAATAATCCATGTAAATGAGCAAGAAGTGCCGAAGCAAGTGATGGAGAATTTAAAATCCATTATAAACGAAGAAGAAAGCAAATTGACTGACCGCTCTGATTCTGAAAGACCACGATATGAAGACTACATTCCATTGCGCAGCTCATCTCAAGATTCTCATGAAAATGACGCATTTTCATCTCAAATCGATTCTTTAAGGAAACAATCTCAGGCTGTTCAAGATGAAGACTCAAGAAAGACAACAGCTTCACCCAAAAATAACTTTGCTGATGCAAGTACAAGTAACGGAAGTGAAACTGAGGAAAAGTTTGATTCAAAGAAAGCAGTGAATAACAACAAATTGGAAAAGTCGAATAAAGAAGCTCCAGCAGCATACAATGATGAGTGGGCGTTCTTGGAAGAGTCTGAAAATAAAGTGAGCAAATCTTCAAAGAAACGGCAGAAACGAAAACTAAAAAAGAAAGCAATCCAAGAATCCCTTAAAGCCCAAGAAGAACAAAGCAAGTCTGAACTTGATGACGTTACAAGCCCAAAAGCTGATGATATCATCGTGAGTAAAGAGAATAATATGTTAAACCCAGAAGACACTAAAGCTAATCCTTCTCCTATCTCAGTCCAAAATGAAAAAGAAACTCAAGAAGCTACAAATTCAAATGGAAACAGCCGAAAAGGTAGCGAGAGCGAGAAAAGTAGTGCTCCTGAAGAGATTCCAAAAAGTTCCTGGAAGGAGGACTCGACTTTAAAGAACCCATCTTTCCCAATAAATCCACAAGAATTTGATGATTTTGGATTTATTGAGGTGAAAGCCAAGAAAAAGACCGAGAAGGAAAAGAAGGCGAAGGGCAAGAAAGACGGAAAAGAAAGCTGGAGGAAAAATAAAGAGAAAGAGCCTGTTGAAAAGAAGAGACCTCCAAGAGAAGCTCCTAAAGCTAAACCTGTTGTTACAGCACCAGCCGAGTCAACCAGAAAAACCACCAATAATATGAAGCCAGAAAAAATTTCAACAGTTCCTATTCAAAAGGTCGTGACTACCATTGAGAAAACTGTGGAAGGAGGACAAACAAAGCCAAAGAACAAAGAGACTACAAAAGTGAGTCTGATAATTCCTTCAGCCACAGCCGTAACCACCACAAAGCCAAAGGTTTTAACGCCCCCATCTTTGAAAACGGCTGTTTCAAATCCTCCTGCAAGTGCCTCAGGAAGTGCTTCAGAAAGTGAGACGACCTCTTGCACAAGCAAGGAAGTGAGCCAGACAAGTACGTCAAGCAATGTGAATGCCTCAGAAAATAATAATCATCATCATAATCATCATGCAAGTCACTCAGCTCCAAAAAGTGGCCATAGCGTTAAAGGGCATAAGGTTTATCATCCATTGTCTTTGACATCTCCTTCTCTTGATCCAGAGACTATCAGAATTGCAAAAGTGAAAGAATATGCGAATGAATTTTTCAATAAGAAATTCAAGAACGATATATTTAAGCATGTATCTGATTTGACTGAAGGGTCAAATACAATCATGAAATATCGTATTTTGGCATATCAACGTCTCGATTATTGCATAGCAAAACTCTTCCCAAGTAAGATTTTTAACTCAAATGGTTTGTTCTAAAATAAAAAATAGATTATAATGTGAAGACCAAGATCTTTGGATCATGTGCAACTGGCCTCGCATTGACAAGCAGCGACGTAGATATTGCTGTAAGTGGGCTAGAAGCGTATGACAAGTTTCAACTATGTGAGCACCTTTCAACGATTAGTCAGAGTTTGAAACAATTCAAATGGGTTGTTGAAAACAAACCAATTCTCACTGCGAGTGTCCCAATTTTGAAAATTGTAAGTGTGGCACGAATAATTGTGGTTTAATTTTTGACCTTTAGGAAATTCAAATTCAGACCAAATTTAGTGACGTTTTTGAAGGGTTTGACCATAAAGGTTTAAACAAAATTCCTCTTGATGATCAAGAGAAATTGGCTGTTGAAGACAATATCGATCTGGGCGGTCTGAAGATCAGAGTGGATCTCAGTTTGGAAGGCATCGGATTGAACGCATATAGTGTGCATATCGGTTACAAGACAACTGATTTTGTCCAAAAGATGCTCCACAAATATGATTCTCTCTACATGGTGACAATGATCCTGAAAGAGTTTTTGAATAATCGCAAATTCTTAAATAACTTCCAAGGTTCGATAATTGGATAATTCACATCATATTCTGAAACTTTTTTAGGAGGCATAAGTTCTTATTGTTTGGTAATCATGATCATTGCAATCTTCCAAAAGTTTGGAGATGAGGGATACATGGAATCCTTAAAAAGATTCCTGAGTTTCTATGGAGGAACATTCAAGCCAGAACTTTTTGGAATAACCCTTTTAGAAACAGAGTAAAATTGTTGTCTCAGCAAAAGTTTATTAAAATTTCTTTCAATTCTAGTCCATTTTTCCCATTGAATCATTCGTATGAGACAGCTCCATTTTGGGTGATTGAACATAGTACTTTCCAAGGGAAGAATATCGGAGGAGGATGCTATTTGATTAAATTTATTCTTCATGAGTTTGAGAAAGCTTCAAAGACAATCGAGTATTTTAGACAGAAAGTTGAGAAAACTGCGTTACAACATCAAGAAGGGTTGAATAGTGCTGACGATATTGAAAAGGTGGATGGCGACCAAGAGTTCAAGTCGATAATGAATTACAATATTTTGGAGCTCATTACAAGAGATGTTTAGAAGATCATCAATGAAATTTTGCTGTGTTTATTTTTCTCTCTTCTTCTCAGGTTTTCAACTTTCTGGCTATTTAAGTTTATACATAAAAATATATTATATAATATATCATCTTATTTATACTCAAAATCACTTTACCTAATCTATATAATTGTTTGTTTTGTTATCTTTGTATTGAAAGCAATAATGTATATGAAAATTATTGTTGCTTTGCCCTCCAGATAATTTTTTTGTAAAAAATAAAAAAGGTAAAATGAACGTTATGTAATTTAATCTTTTCAAATAAATTCAAAAATTATTCTCTCTCTTGTTTTCTTTATGATGAGCCGATGCCGTTTAAGCTAGAATTGATCCAACATGTGAGCAGATATTTTTCGAGATTTTCCAAATTTTTATGTTTTGGTGTTTTTTTCCTTCAATAGAACTTTTAGGTGAGAGAGGGATGAAAAATCTTACCTTTGATTCGGTTTAACAACTCAAAAGTGCGACGTACTGGTTCGAAGTACTGAGGATTAATTCAAGGATTTTTCGACTTCAATTTAATTAATTTTCTGTCCTTTTGTTAAGAAGGTCAGAGAGGCCTGAAGTCTAAATTAGAGTTTTTCTGGTACTTCATCCAGGGAAGCCATAGATGAATCGAAAGGGGGTTTTTAACATCTGATTCTCTTGTCTGAAAATTTGCCTTTGTTATTATGCAAAAGTCTTCGTAAAGAACAAATGATACTGTCCAAAAAGTTTAAAAATCAACTTTTATCGAACCACCCAGTCCCCTCCACCTCAGTGAGGGCTTTGGTTATATCTGCCTAACATTTTGGGTCGGGACTCCATCTTCATAGGATTGACCTGCAAGTTAATATCTTAAATTTTTGCCAGCTGATGGTTCAGAAAGTGAATTATTACCGTCAAATTTAGAATTTCTCAAGGAAAGAAAAGTTTTCTGTACCTGGGCCTAAACTTATCTGAAGACCACAAATATAAAAAATATTTATAACAGCAAGAAAAACTGTTTTTGCTCTTATCCTCTCAACGCACATTTCAGTTGAATATTTGTCGAAAGCACTCAAACCCATTTTTATTTTGGGGAGTTTTTGATTGGAAAGCAGAAATCTGCCATAATTGGCTCAGAACGAGTCAGAATAAAAAGTGTAATTTCCTCACAGAAAGGTTTATGGGCTTATTCCAGTATCAATCTAGGAAAAATTAAATTCAGCTTTATTTCTTTTCTTTTTCTCTCATTTTCATCAAGTTTGATGTCAGTTGATAAAGAGGAGGATGCAAACTATGTTCTTTTGATTTCAAGTCGAATCTCCTGGGTGCTTTGGCAGTTTGATTTGGTTTAATTTGTATTTTTCAAATTAATTTGCCTTGTTTTGCCTGAATGAAGCTCGGAGACTTATGTTTTTTACACAATCTTCAAACAAGAAATATATGTTGGGGTCATATAATTTTGAGAGTTGACAGTATTTTAAATAAGAATTAATCAGTTTAAGCATTAATTTTGCGGTCTCTCCTTGAGTTTTTGTGCGTTAGGTGGGACCTTAATTTTTGGATGTACAATAAAATAATTTCAACAAAAAGAAACTTGGAAAAATTGTTTGAGGAAGTTGCACTCAAAAAATATGATGATCCCTCTCTGATCTCCTAATCCATTCAAAACATATTATTGGAAGGAAATTACTTTTTGAGGAAAAAAACCATGCGAAAAGGCAATGATTGAAACTTGCTTTCTTTTGCCTGGTTATATTCTTTTGAAATTTTCTTTTTTTGATCAAAACAAAGCCAACTGTCAATCTTGAAATTTCAAGTTCAGATTGGATAAAAATTTTTCACAGTCTCCAGAAAAGAGAAGGCTTTCTAAGAGCTCGATAAAGTTTTCAAGAAGCGTTTTTATTCAAAATGTTGAACATGCACAAACATTTTCTTTCTAAACCGATTGAATGGCTAGATAAAATTGGGGAGACGAGATCTTTGGATGGATTCGGTTTGCGAATTAACGGAAGTTGTTTATGGGTTATTAAAGTTAGCTATTGAAATTGCGATCTCATGCAACAGATTAATAGGGGCAGATTTTAAAAATGAGTTCGAATACAAGCTTATTGGTACATATTGAAAGCGATTTTCCCTTCTCAGATAAAATCTAATTCAGTAACTCTTTATTTTTTCATTGAATAAATTTGAAATGTCTCACAAAAAACTGTTGTAAACGTATTCAATCAATCAATTTTCGATTCTTTTGGTTTGAAAGATATAACTGAGTTTTCCTCTGTTCTTTTGATACTCTTGAGAAATAGCGTTTTCTTGCTTAAAATTACCATAAAGAATATATTGATTGAGTTTAGTTTTTACGAGTTTTCATGTGAGAATAAAGCTTATAAATAATTATGATAACTGTTGAGATACAACACGTCTGAATTTATCAAAAAGTCTAATATAAAAGATGAGGTTAAGAATGACTTTTGGTTCAAAACTTTTTCCTGGAGACTCTTTGATACTTGATATTTCTTTCTTTGTGTCCTTGTAATGACCTTTTCAAGCTGGAGAATTTTGCATTTCTCCTAGCGAAAGGAAGATTTGTTAAACTTTGGATCTCCTAAGAAATTTTTTTTCCACGTCAGATAATACGTAATAGAGTTTATAAGATAAACTGCATCTCTGACCTATGAAAAACATGGTGGAGATGAAGCCTAGGCTCTTGAGAATGAATTGAATGCAGAAGAAAAGCGCAGTTTATTGCCTATCCTTTCAAGAAACCTGTGGGTGTCTAAAAATATAAGCAGTTTTAATCTTTGATTTTTCGGAAAATATGAAGCAAAATGTTTTGAAGAGAGAAAAGGCGAGCCTCCATACAGGTGCGATTACTGATAAGTGTTGTTGGAGGGAGAAAGAGACTCAAAATACCATAGAAGTTGGAAATAAAATTTAAAATGAGAGATGTTACATTTTAGTAGAGGGCTTTTTAAAATTTGACCTGCTGATGTGAAATTAAGAGCAGACATTCAAATCAGAGGGGGTTTTTTTAAGCAGGTTCTTCCTAGAAGTCGAGGACAGTATTTTGAGTTGCTTTGATCTTTGGAATTTAATCCTTTACCCGTAGATTGATGAGTGCGTTGCGAAAGATTTATTGAATCACCGAAACCAGAAGATTAAATATTAAACTCCAAAGCGACTTGAATGCTGACTGGACTGGATTTGAAAGCATCTGGGCTTAAGGAACCGGCTTTTTTGAGGAAACAGTTGACTGAAATATCTTTTTCATTGAGAGTTTTTTATCCTCTCTCTTTCAACTACTATTATTAGCTTCTATGGTCTCACTGGAAAATTAAATTTTATTTAGCCTCAAAATGATCTTTATTGTTTCTTGCTCTGTGTTCTCGTGTTATCTCGTCAGGAACTGGTTATTCAAAGTGAAAGGAGTCTTTTGGCTCAAGTAGGAAGGAGAGAGGGAAGATTGGAAGCTGGAAGTGGATCTCAAAACTAAACACTCTGAACGATTCAAAAGAGAGGCAACTGAACTAACTTAAACTTCAGGTATAAATTGCAGATATTTTCTGATTGATAATCAAATAATTAAAGCGCGATAGATTTTCGCTTTACTGAAAATTAAACTATCTAAGAGAACAATGGCACTTAAGCTGTTAAAAACTCCTTTGATTTTCGCATGTTTTGTTCTGGTCATCTTCATGATGAGACAAAACAACATTACTCCAAGCAAGGGCCTCCGTCACTCATTGAGATTGCTCACCGAAAGAATTTTAGACTCTGGATCCAGACCATCAACGACTCTTTGTTCAGGAATCATCACTGATGAGTCCTATTCTGAAAGTGAAGTTGAAAAGGCTGACAACGTCGATGATTCTTTGTCTGGAACAAGAGGAGGCAATCCTTTGAAGGACTGGGTTGTGGATGGATCAAAAGATACCTTCGTTGATGACTACGTTGTCGGTCTTATTCCTTTGATCGCCCCCTGGCCCGTCCTGGCAATCATTACCCTTTGCACTTGCATTGGATTCTTATTCAACTGGTGCTGTATATTTGGCTGTTGCAAAAACTGCTGCAAATGTTGCAAGTGTTGTCACGGACCAAAAGAACAGGGAAGAGTGAAGATCTACATGGCAATTAGTGGCCTCTTCTTGGTGAGTTTACTGGGTAGTGCAGCAGCAGGCTTATCTTTTGCACCAAAGGTTGCCAAGGGAATGAACGTGACATTCTGCACAGCTTTGATTTCGATGGAAAATTTGGTTCACGGAGAGACTTCTGAAGGCTGGTTAGGCTTTAACGGTATCATCACCAGTCTGCAAGACGTGCAGTCCCAGTTTACAACAACAGTGACGAATTTGAATTCTGTGGGAGGAAGTACAACTACTATGGACACTGCGTACAGTAATGCCGTCAGTGCAAACAGTGATCTCTACACCAATAATCAAGGTTTGCAATCACCCAGAGCTGACCCAACTGAGACAACCCCCTACACCACCGATTACGTTGCAGTATGAATTGACTTGTTTGATTTTTCGATTAATAATTTTGTAGAACCTTGGTCCAGTAGCTACTGCTGACACTGCCACCTACTTGATCAAGGAGGAATTGGATACTTGGAAATCTACCATGAGTGATGCCATTACCCAAATTGATAGCTCAATTACTTCTTTGCAATCCCAACAAACTGCAATTAGCACCGCGCTTTCTACAGGTATCGACACTGCCCAGTCTATCACAGACTCGTTGAACGAGGTGATTGATTCTCTCGGTGACAATGGCGCAACAGTAACAAATTATTCTCTCAAGTTTTGTATTAATTATTTAGATTAAGGATGCAGTGAAAGGAATTGGGTCTGGTTTAACAGCTCTCTTTGCTGTGAACCTTGTCTTTGCAATTGTCGCGTTAGCTTCGATCGGAATGGTCAAATTCATGAAGATCAAGTTTTTCAACAAGATTCTTCATTTCAGTTGGTGTGTGATCGTCTTGATGACTCTTCTTGGCTTCATTATAGTTACCTTGACAATGCCTCTCAGTATTGTTCTCGTCGAATCATGCGAGGTTTTCAAGTTGACCTTGACTGATGAAGACTTTTTCAACGATGTAACAGACCTCATCTTCTCTGGAGGCTCCTCAGACACCAAGTCAATTCTTCACACATGCTTCTACGGATCAGGATTGGCATTGGATGAACTTGGTCTCACTAATGACTTGAGCTATTTCGACACCATTTATGATCAATTAGATGCTGTCAATAATATCATTCCCTTGGACGGTACTTACACAACAAGCAACCCTCCTCCTTCTGTTGTTATCCCTGCACAACAAACAATTGTCGACAATACCTTGAGTGGAGAGCTTGTTGACTCTTCTTACACAGTAACTGATCTCAAGACTTTGAATAAAGGCACAAACTCTGCTTACTACTCTTGTATTTCTTTACAGGATACTTGGGTGCTTAACTCTGCCAGCTGTGCTACCGGTTATACATTTTTAAGTACTGATGCTGAAACTGAACATGTTGGAAGTAAAACTTGTCTCGGTTTTGTTGACGCCTGGATGGACCCATCAACCAAGGATATCAGCCTCAGATACACAACCACATATTTCCAAACTTCCTGTACCAACCCTAGTTCAACCACAATCAAGAATCTTGTTAATGGATTTGTTGCAAACAGAAATGATATCACCTCTGACTTCACCAGCATCCAAACTGACTTGCAAACAGTTGCTGACAGACAAAAGGATTACTCTGCTGAAGTGCTGACTTTCGTCAACAAGATTAAACAAGTCCAAACTGATGTTGCTGCCTTAAAGGACTCTTTGGTCGGTGAAACGAACGGTGTCATTCCAAACACAAATTGTAAGTTCATCGGAACTGATCTCAGGAAATTACAAGTCGGTATGTGCGCTACTTTCGCATCAAGCTTGTATCAAGCCAGTGTTGTCATGATCGTCATGTCTGTCTTTGCTTTCTTGGCAACCATCTTTACATTCAATCTTGCCAAGAGATTCAGCATTGGTATCAAGAAAGACTCGAATGTCTCACCAACTCACCAAGAAATGGCAAAGGATGATCCCTTCCAAGATCCTTTCCACTCCCCTACTCCCAATTAAGAAAAGGGCTTTTAGGATCATTTTTTTTTTGTTAGAAATTGAGATTTCCATATATATATATATTTTTTTTTATGGCTTGTTTGCATGCTAGAAAATGATCTATTTATTTATTTCTTGAAAATAAAAATATAAGGAAAATTATATTTTGATCGAAATCCTTAAAAAAAGACAAAGAATAAAAGAATCTCTTTTGAAATTTTCTTGGAAACATCACGTGATTCAAAGGAGGGTTCTTTTTGATATTTTCAGCTTAAAAAGATCAATCAAATTTCATGAATTTAAAATACATCATTTATGACGCAGATTGAATTCATGAGAGTGAGAGTCAATTTCCTCTCATTTTGCCGTAAAAGGCTCTTTTGATGTTTTCATTCACCTCAAAATCATTGATGAGCTTCATCCAAAAGGAGAACGAGGAGGAGATATTGTCATAGAGTTTTGATGAATCAAGATAAAACTCCATCATTTCCTAAATTTTTGTCATTGTGGGTCGAGGAAAATTTTGTACTTTGTACCAAGAGACTCTCATAAGATTTACTGAGGCATCATAGAAAAAAAAATTGTGTGAATGAAAAGATTAGCAATAAAGACTCATAAAAAGGAGATTGAAACCATAAAGAAGTCTCCTTAATTAATGAAAAATAGGGATTCATTCAACCTTCTGCAAAAGAACTTCCAGATGATCATTATTAGACTTCTCGATAATTTTTTCAATCTGAGGTAAAAACCGTATGTTCTCGAATCCAGTCGTGTTGAGTGACAAAGTGGGTCTTGGAAGGTTAAATGATATCTCAAGAGACTTAAGAAGCTACTGGAGTCCGTTGGCAACTTTTATTTCTGTTCTTTGAACCAAATCTTGTTTTCGACTGTTGAGTAGCATATCTAATAACGAGCAAACCTAACTGCTCAATTGCAAAATAACTTGTATCGAATTTATTTTTAAAAAAAAACTGCTTCGTGACCACAGAAGGATCTCGGATTCAGAATTCGATAAGAGAAAGATTTATCAAGCTTGTACTTGTAGGGATGTGATTTAAAGTTCTGTGAACATGATATTCAGATTTGCCTTTGCAGAGTTCAAGGGACTGAACAAAATCTAAGGTTCAGTCGCTTCCTAGGATTGATTACTTCTAAAAATCAAAATTGACTTGTACGGCCGTTAGGATAGTTTAAACAAGTTGAAACAGCCTTCAACAGTGGCGTTGCTTATCTCTCGACCTTGAAAGAAAAATTCGAATGAAGATACTTTTTTTGTTCCATATTTAGTAGCAGTCTGAGGAGCTTTTTATTTGAATCCAAAATTTTTTTGAAATTGACTACATCCACATGCCTTTGCATATCTGGAGGGAATGCTAAAATAATTTCTTGTCGTTGATTCAACAAAATTTTGCAAATTTGGGGAAATATTTTGGTTGTAAGAAAAAAGAGCAAAAATTGTCTGTTTCCCTAGATCAGCTCACTTGGTCTCATTTTTTTGAGAGATTCAATAATTAGTTCCAAGAGAAGCCGTTTTTGTTTGAAATATTTGAGCATTTCTGGTGTAGGTGAAGCAGGAGCACACATTAAATTAAGTGAGAAATTAACGTTCATTTAGATCACAACTGATGAGATGACTTGCTTTTTGATGTTTTGAAGCTAAATATCATAACAAGGAAGATATACTCTATGACCTTTTGTATCAATCAACTTGAAAAATAAAATGACTGCTATATTTAGTTCTTTGTTTGAAAAATAAAAAGGTGACATGAGAAGAAATTATTTTTGAATTAAGGGAGTCTTTCTAATTTAACATTTTGTTTTGGGAAATTTGGAAACAGAAACTAAATTTTATGTTTGAAAGTTAAGGCCAAAAATTAAACCATGTTTTGTAACGTACCAAAAATAGTAGATATTTATTCAAATGTGCGCCGATCTGAACAAAACTGTATTTGTATCCTGGGGCTCGTTAGTTTTAGAAGTTGAGGAAGACTCTGCTCGAAAACAAAAGGGAAGAAAAAGGGAATATAGATTCGGCTTTAAGTGAGAATTAAACGATTTTATTCAAGGTTTTTTATAAAAATGACTTTTAATTTTGAGGACCTAACTTGACTTGTTTTAATATATAAAGGAACTAGGGATTGAAAGAAAAATAAAAATGAGAGTACCAATGCAAAACCATTTGCTAAGATTAGAAATAAGCGGTTGAAGCAATTTATTTAATAAATTAAGCCAATGAAAATGATTTGGTCTCCTAATTCACCTGGCCTAAAATTTTTTCTCTTCTCGAAACTCAACCAAGCAGAGTTTCGGTCAGGAGTCACTTTGGCTTGCTGCACCAAAAGCTTTGTTCTGTTTTTGTGAAACAGAATGTCTTTGTCTTTGTCAGATTGTGAACTCATGCTAACGTTAAAAATTATTTAATCATGAAATTTTGTAATTAAAAGAGAGAGAGGAAATAACAGCTGTCTAGACTTTGACAAACTTTTCATTTTTTATTTTTTCCAACGCCTGGGAGAGCTTTTCTCGGAATTTCTTTTCGACACCTTCTCACCAGAGGAAGACCATCTTCAATGAGAAAGCTTGAGTTGAAAGGATAGGACTATCTAATACTGTAATTTAAAGGATCCAACAAAATTCAATCAATTTGCTTCATATTATAAATAGTGGTATGAGTTATGACTTAGCAATAAATATTTTTTAACTGGGATTTCGCAAATATCAAATCCTCCTTCGTATTAAATCAACGTAAGAAGATGAGTAAAAGTATGCTCAAGACACCTTTAATTTTCGCATGCTTTGTCTTTGTCATCTACATGATGAGGCAAGGCGACTTGACTCCAAGCAAGGGGCTTCGACACTCCTTCAAAATGCTAAATCAAAGAATTTTAGACTCTGGATCCAGGCCATCAACAACATTGTGTGATGGCGTTTCCTTTGACGAATCCTTTTCCGAGTCTGACGCCAATAGAGCACAAGGATTCATTGATAACCTGCAAAAGATCAGAGGAGGTAATCCTCTTGAAGACTGGGTCTTGAATGGAGACGAAGATACTTTGTTCGATGACTATGGTAAAGGTATGATTGCCTGGGTGGCACCTTGGGCCGTTTTGGCAATCATTTCTCTTTTAACCTGCATCGGATTTGTCATTAATTGGTGCTGCATTTTTGGATGCTGCAAGAATTGTTGCAAGGGCTGCAAATGCTGCAAGCCTGCTAAAGAACAAGGAAGATGGAAATTGTACATGGTAGTCAGTGGCTTCTTCCTGGTCTGTATGGTCGGAAGTGCCGCAGCAGGACTTGTATTTTCACCCAAAGTCACTAAAGGAATCAATGTCACATTCTGCAGTGCTTTGATTTCTGTTGAAAATCTTGTTCATGGAGAGACTGATGAAAAGTGGATGGGTTTCAACACCATCTTGACCAGTCTTAATGACCTGAAGACCAAATTTAGTTCTACAGTTACTAGCTTGAACTCTATTTCAGGAAGTTCAACTAATATGGACACTGCTTATAATGATGCAACCACTGCAAATGAGTTCCTCTATACGGATAATCAAGGCAAAACAGTTTCAAGAGCCGACCCAGCTGAGACAACAGATTATTCACCTGATTATATTGCTGTATGAAGCTTTTGTTTGGATTTTTCTTAACATTTTTTTTAGAACCTTGGCCCAACAACCGAATCTGGAACCTACACTTATTACATTCAACAAGAGCTTGATACTTGGCACACAACGATGACAAACGCTATTTCTGATATCAACGACGCAATCACAAGCTTGCAGAGTCAACAAACAGCAATTGCAAGTGCAATTGACTCAGGCATAGAAACTGCTCAGTCTATCACTGACTCTTTAAACGATGTGATTGATACTCTTGACGACTCAGGCCCAACAGTGAAAGACGGAGTGAAAGGAGCGGGTTATGGTTTAATCGCACTCTTTGCTGTCAATTTGCTCTTCTCATTGGTTGCTATCCTTTCGATCGTGATGGTCGGCATCATCAAGGTGAAATTCTTCAACAAGATTCTTCATTTGAGTTGGTGTGTGATCCTTTTGGTGACCATCCTTGGTTTCATCCTTGCTGCTCTGACCTTGCCTACAAGTGTTGTCATGTTGGAAGCTTGTGAAATCTTCCGTTTGACCTTGAATGATCAAGACTTCTTTGAAGAGATCACCGATAAGGTTTTTTCCGGTGGCTCATCAGATGCCAAGTCTATTTTGAATACCTGCTTCTACGGATCAGGATTGGCATTGGATGAACTTGGACTGACTGCTCAACTGGACTATTTTGATACCATTTATGACCAATTGGATGCTGTCAATGAGATCATTCCCTTGGATGATACTTACACAACAAGCGACCCTCCCCCATCTGTGGTTATCCCTGCTCAAGAATTTTTGGTCAACCAGTATTTGGAAGGAGAACTCCCTGATTCAACCAAGACAGCTACTGATCTCGTGACTTTGAACGAAGGTACAAATAAAGAGGACTACTCTTGCATTTCTTTGAAAGATAAATGGGTGCTCAATTCTGTGAATTGTACCGACTCCACCTATTACACATTTTTAAGCACTGATGCTGAGACTGAAAATGTTGGAAGTAAAACTTGTCTCGGCTTTGTTGACGCATGGACGACCAAGGATATCGACCTCAGATATACCACCACATATTTCCCTACGTCCTGTACCGACCCTAGCCTAACTCGAGTAAAGGCTCTTGTTGACGGATTTGTAAATAACAGAAATGAAATTGATACTCTGTTCACTACCGTACAAACTGACTTGGATGATGTCAAAGACAAACAAAAAGCATTCTCCGCTGAAGTGGTTACTTTCATCGACCAGATTAAACAAGTCCAAGCTGACGTGAAGGATCTCCAGGATTCTTTGGTCGGAGAAGAGAATGGTTTGATTCCCAACACAAACTGTAAGTTTGTCGGCACTGACCTGAGAGATTTACAAACCTCAATGTGTACTGGTATGACAGCAAGCATCTACCAAGCCAGTATCGTTTTGCTTGTGATGGCAGTCACAGCTTTATTCGCAACCATCTCTACATTCTGCCTTGCCAAGAAGTTCAGCATTGGTAAAGAAAAAACCCATTCAAGTGGTAATAAGCACACAGAAGGAAATGGAAGTGCTTATGCTTTCAAGACTGTCATGTAATTGGGCATATTTTTTTCTTTTGACTGATGACTATAAAAAAGAATTTCTATAAAACTTTTTTATATCCCTCCCAAATAAAAGTGATGATTCCATTCATATTTTTTTATGCTTCATGAAAAATCTAATAATTCTGAATTAACATATTAAATATTTTTTTCTCTGAGATTGAAGAGTGGAATGAAAAAATAAACAATTTAATGATTTCAAGATTTTTCAATATTTCACGAATTCACGAACTCAAATAGTGTTGTCAGCTCCTATGTAAAAATGCATAGCCTTTCGCATCCAAAACTTCCTGTCAAGCATTTTTTCATTTTTTGAAGAAAAAAAAATTTCTCCTCAAAAAAAGTTTTATTATTATTATTATTTGAGTCCTCAGACTCGGCAATCCATACAACATACATTATATGAACGCCTATTGGTATATATGAATTTCTATTTAATTACTAGAGACGTTAGGTACAGACAAGAA
>Ga0182738_1002325_pt1 | contig 22690 bp, 12 predicted proteins | sample eDN5th30CBELigMG_FD_128876 | JGI IMG/M metagenome (GOLD analysis project Ga0182738, IMG submission 128876) | Enriched Miracle-Growth compost microbial communities from Emeryville, California, USA - eDNA 5th pass 30_C BE-Lig MG (version 2)... ...
ATGAGGAAAAAGATCAGTAATCCTGTTAGATTTTTGTATAGTGAAGCTTTGTTGCACCAAAAACTTTCAGAAAAAGATGTCAAGACTCTTCAAGATTTCCAACACAAGAGATATTCAACTTTCGTTAAAAGTGTAAATAAAGCAAATGACCATCGAACAAAGGTTTTTGAAAGACTCGAAGGATAAATCAACGTTTTAGGGTGTTTCAGTTGTCGATTTATTGAATAAAGCACCTTTAGGAATTTATTTTGGTTCTGAAGCTGTCAATAAAGGGTATATCCAACATTTTATTAAACTCTCATTCACACACTGAAAATAGAATAGTTGATGGATTAGGAACATTTGAGAATGTTTTGCGAAGGGAATTCCCAAATGCCAGGGGTGAAGAATATTTACCAAAGAGTCTTTTCCAACTTGCTCGAAAGTTTTTCGTCAAAACATACAATATTGCTACGAACAGTGAATTACTTTGATAAATCATTCCCTAATTTTTATAGAATGGATTCCTATTATTTTTGTTACTTATTTCATTGTAAGTACTATTGTTGAAATTTGGCTGGCAGTTGTAGCAGCACAATATGCAAGCAAGAGCCCTGATGAAGAAACAAAAGCGAAAACTGAAAATCAGAAATAGCAGCTTTTCATTTCTCTTTTCTATATTCTTTATAGTGTGATAATTTACATGAAACTTACTATTATTTAATATTGTCAAGCAGATTGTTATTTTCATTCAAGTCAAATGAAGACTTAATTTGTCTAAAAAAGGGATTAAAAATGTAAACGTTACCCTAATTGATAAAGTTTTTGATTTAGAAATCTCGCAGGATCGGATGAATCATTCACCATATGGACAGGGGCGAACGAATTCTCCACTAAAGCGCCATTCTCCAGTCAAAAAGGCAGCCCAAAACCATGGACATGTTCCACCTTTCTTGGCAAAGACTCTTTATGATTATCAACTTTTAGAAGATGACCACCACAAAATCCAAGTATATTGTCGAATGAAGACAAAATCGATTAATTTTCCAGGCAATGCCAAAAGAACATTTCACTATGTACATCCTTGATTTTTTGGAAAGCTATAGCAAGCAAAAAGGATCTTCAGATGCACCAGCAACATATCTGGTTTCTTACATGGTATGATTAGATATAAATGGTGTCTAACTCGGTTACTCAGGAAAAACGACAGATTACAAGGACATCTGTGAAAAAAACTGCAAATAGCATAGCAATTTCATTAGCACATTTTCAATCGACAAATCATGAAATTGAGTTCTTTCACAGAATTTTTTGTCAAACAGCTCCAATGGTAAAACCAGCTGCTCATTACATCTATTCTCGCAAGATTGTCCGGTCTTTTTTCAATTCCAGACATTCTCTCGAAAATCTCAAAATTTCACTTGGTTCGATTTTGTGCAATAATCCTTCCTCATCATTTCATAGGAGATTGGACAACTTTGGTTCAAAAAATATTCAGAGATCAGCCAACTGCAGAAATCATAAATAGATTGAAAGAAAAGATCATGGGTTACAATTTAAAAAGAGTGTTAGGAACAACAGTCTCTCCAAGCACATATCACCACGATTCTAATCTTTCGCTTCGTTCACAGCATCAAATGTAAATAATAATCAATGTCATTGAAAAATCTTATTTCTTAAACAGAATGGATATTGATGCATTATATTTTGTTGTAATTTGTGTTGAAGAATTTCAAGGTCTTCAGATAAATCGATCTCCAGTCCGAGAAAGATCGAGATCTCCTCCACAAGCCAACTCTTTTACAAAAATCATCACAAATGATGTGATTGAACAGAATAATTATTACTCTCATTCAAACAAAATGAGTAATTACAGCAGTTTAAAAAGCATTTCTCCACCAATCAAAGAGAAAAAGAGAGTTGAAGATTATGGAGGACTTAGACATGAAGCATATGAAGATAATTCCCCCTCTCCATTTGACGTTTTAAATCTCATGGTATTTTGGGAAATTTTGAAATATCTCAATTCTTCAAGAAAGCTGCAAAAGAAATGGAGGAACGTGAAATGAACACTGCTGGTGGCGGTGGTTATTCCAAGGATTACCCTTCTAGTCTTTTTGATGATCACTCCCAGCAGCATAAAACCAAAGGAAACACCAGAAAATCCTCATACTCCTCAATACACGTCCAGGTGATGAATGAATCCTTTAAAAAAAAAACTGATATCATACATATAGGATGATCATGAGGATGAGATAATTGAGTTAAAGAGGGAAATATCACATAAAACATTTCAAAAGAGAACTTCATTTGCGAATTTATTGAGTCTTTTCAACCTTTATGAGAATATGGCAGATCAAAATCAAGAAGTTTTGACATTTTTGAAACAAACTCAACATGATTTTGCTACTTTAATTGCCAAGGTAACGAAATGCTTATTGATAGCAGAATGTTTGTTAACTCAATTTCAAGATGAAAAAACAAGAACCTGGTTTGGCAGAAATTATTAACTTTGGATTTGTTGAAAAATTTATTCTCAATCTGCCTTGTCAACAAGAATTTGAAAAATCAAAAAGTTTCATTCATTCTCATGGCTCTCTTAATTCCTCATAGATATTGCAAGAATAAAAGAAAATTTGGGAGTGAAAACTACACCAACAAAAAAAACAAATAAGGTGAAATCTCTTCATGTATCTCCAAGCCGTGAGACAATTATCGTTGAACCAATGTCTCTCAAAGATTTCCAACCTCAAATCTTTTTATCCACTTCAGAGAGAAAATCTCGCCAAGCTCATAAAAACGCTGTAACAGTAGTAAATTCTTCAAAAACGCCCCAAAAAGAAACATCAAATTCCTCTTCTTCTAATCAAGGAAAACCCCCAAGTTCTCAACAGAATCCTCCAAAAAGTCATGAAAGTACAGCTCCAACACCAATAATAATTCATCAGCATACTAACGATGTGACAGAAGAGGAAGTTTCCGAGAATAATAACAGTGAAACAGTTTTGAATCATGCAAAACAGCTTTATATTGAATATCAAGGTGGCCTTGAAGAAATCCCTGAAGAATCGCAAATTTCAAATATGTCTGGTTCCATTGCTTCTTTCACAAAAGAGCCTATGTTGGCAGATTTAGATCTCAGCAGTTCGAGACGACTCGCAGAGTCTTCTCCAAGAGATGAGTTCATTGAACTTACAAAAAGTGTTGAATTCACCAAAAAGAAAAGTAGTATTGTCAAAGAAACAATTGTCCTCCAAGAGATCCAATCAACTGAAGAAAAGCCAGATGATCAAATTCGGGAAATTGAACATCTCCATCAAGCTCCTATTGAAGTCACACCTCAAGAAATTGAGCAGACTCAAAGCCTGGAAATGGAAAAACGTCCTGAATTGCAAGAGAATAGCCAAAATAATGATGAGATTATTCCTCTATCAAAACCTGATGATGAAAGCGAAAGAACTCCATCACCATTATTGAATAATCTTGAGGAAGTGCAAAAGAATGAGCCTGAATTTTTGGAAAAGAGTAATCCTGAAAAGAATAAAATTGAGGAAGATGAGGATTTGCAAAAGAAAAATACAGTGATACAACCCAATATTCCAGAACCTCAAGTTAAAGCAGATCTCCTAGAAGCAGATTCTACCGCTTTTGCAGAAAATAAACTCGTTTCTCCCACTCATAAAAATACTCTGGTTCAATCCACTGGCAATATCAAAATAGAGAAAAATGTTGATGATGATGATGATAATTTACCACCAGCGGCTGAAATAATCCAAAATACTCATGATAGTCTGAAAAAAGAAGATCAAATTCAAGAAATTCGTACAAATACCCAAATACAAGGAGATTTACCAGATCCTCCAAAAATCAGTTTGGAACCATCATTAAATCTTATTAAAGAAGATCCCCCAGTCATTCCCTCTGAAAATCAGGTTCAGAAAGAATCTGCTCAAGAGCCAGCTCAAGAATCTGTCCCCTCACTTGATAAAGAGAAGGAGATTGTAGCACAAGAAATCCAGAAACAAGAAGATGCAGTCAAGGAGGTAATACCAGAACCTGTTGTCATTGCTATTGATCAAGCGAAAAAGGATGAAGCTCAATCTCCATCTCCTCCTCAACATGAGAAAGAAAGCACTCCACAGAAGGCAGAGGCGGAGACAGTGATGAAAAATAATTCATCATCGGAAAATCTAAAACAGCAAGATGAGGAGCATAAAGTCGAAGCAAAAACTGCAAAGAAATTTGCAGTTCCTGCTTTTCTCAAGCACAATGCTCAAAAACCAACAACAACAACAGCAGCAACAACTTTACCTGATGAAAATCATAATAAACTCACTGCTGCTGTAACTGGAAAAGTTGATGATGACCATCAGGATATAAATAAAAAACCTGTGATCGAAGACCCTCAAACTTTAATAAAAGCAGAAGAAAACAAAAAAGAAGAAATCATTCCAGTTCCCAAACCTCATGAAGATCACAAACCATCCGAGAATATCAATTTAAAAAATGAAAACCCATCAGCAACAACAACTCAAGGCCTTCAGCTTGATAAAATGTCGGTTGGTAGCGATTCTAGCAAAGATTTAAAGGCAGAGCCTACAAAACCTCTAACCCCTTCTAAACCTAAATTTACTGTTCCAAAGTTCTTGAAAAAGGGAGGTGCTGCTTCGGAGAAAAACTCAGTACAGAGTCAGGGGCAGAATCATGAAACAGGATCAAATACTTCAGCAACTCCTGCACTTGAAGATTTTGATGTGGATGAGTCAAAAAAGCGATCTTCAAGTAACGCTCATCAGCAAAAACCAGAAAATACCAACATCAACTCTCAAAATGATATCAAAGACAAGAGATCTCAAAGCCATTCTACCTTACCATTGACTTCGGACAGCGAGAAAATTCTCAAAAGTGATGGCCCAAAGAGTGGAGATTCGAACGAAAATACCGTTGTCCAACAACAGCAGCAGCCTAAGGAAGATAATCCAAATCCTCAACCAGAGAAAAATGAAACTAAAATTGAAAATAATGAACCAAAAGCACCATCAACAACAGAAGATGCCAATAACAACAAGGCAAATTCAGTTGAAGACAAAAATGACAATAAACCTCAAGCTCCTCCAGAAGAAGTGGATAAAAGTAAAGAAGTTAATCCACCAAGCCAAGATACTATAGCCAAGCCTCCTGAAAAGAAATTTGCTCCTCCAAAGTTTACTGCTCCAAAATTCGGCAAAAAAACCTAATATTTTTGTGTTTTGTGGATAAAATTTTGTAAGTTTTTTATTTCACCATTTTTATTTTGTTTTTGAGAATAAATCTAATTCATTGTTCATGAAAAAGAGAATTTGAAATCATTCTTCTATTAATTCATGCAAAAAGAGGAAACAAAATTTTCAAGAAATATATTTTGTAATTTTTTTCTGAGATTTTTATTGCTTTGTACTTGAAAGAAATAAAGTTCAGTTCACATTTCAAAACTGACAAAAAATTGTCGATGTTTTTTGAGAGAAAAAAAAAGAAAGGCTACGAGATTCCTTGTGCAAGCTCCAAAAAATTCCCAAACTTTTTCTTTTTAAAATATTTTCATTCTTAAATAATTATTTTAACTCACTCAAACAAAAAAATGCAGCAGAATATTCCAAAACTTAGAAAAGTAATTGTGACAGGAGCCAATAAAGGAATTGGGTATGAAATCGCAAAGCTTCTCTATTTAGAGAAAGATCCTTATCATATTGTGATAACATCGAGAGACGTCAGTTTGGGTGAGAAAGCAATAAAAAATATCAAGAATAATGCACCAAATTCAGAAAACAAAGTTGAATTGCAACAGCTTGAAGTGAATAATGAAGAAAGCATCAATAATTTTGTGAGCTGGGTTAAGGAATCCCTCGGGACCTTTGATGTTCTCGTCAATAATGCTGGTTTTGGGTATAACAAAACTTCTATCCAAGATTCTGTCCTCACACTCAATACAAATTTCTTCTCTCTCGTTAACTTGACTGAAAAATTACTTCCCTTTTTGTCAGAAGATGGAAAAGTTGTCCAAATTTCAAGTGGAGCAGGTAACCTAAAACATCAAGGTGAAAACGTTCGAAAATTGCTGGCCAATCCTTTTTTAGAAAGAAAGGAGCTTTTCACGATTGCAAATGATTTGCTCGAAAGTACGAAAAGTGGTCAAGCAAACTCGCTAGATTGGCATGAGTTGGCTTATCAAAATTCTAAATGTTTATTAAATGCTTACACCAGATGGGTTTTGCCAAAAATTCTTCAAGAAAACCAACAATGCTATTCATGCACTCCTGGATATTGTAGAACTGATATGACAAGTCCTGATGCGACACTTTCGGCTGAAGAAGGTGCGAGGACTGCAGTCTATTTAGTCAAACTGCCCTTCGCCAAAAATCCAGATCTTCATATGAAATTCTTTAGAGGTCAAAACACTGAATCATATGAATCATAAACTGTCTTTCTATCTTCTTTCTTCTATCTCATAAACAATTCATAATTCATCTTTGAAAAGATATTCTAAAAAAGTGAATTTTATGTGAAATTTTCTCAAGTTGGAAAAAGATTTTCTAAAATAGATTTGGACATTGAAATAAGAATGAATATTTCTTAACTTTATCGAAATTCAGGAAACAACTCCATTTAAACTCCAGCAAAAAAATTTATTTCAACTGAAGTTTCTCAGTTTTTGGAAAATTGAAAGAATTTCAAAGTTTTTCAAAAGTTAATTTTTAAGAAAAGAATTTCTGAGAATACCTGAAGGTTTCCAACCGTCCATTATTTCTCTTTTGGTAAATAAAAGTTGCAAATCTCATTTAGTAGATAAAATTCATGCAAACAAAGTTTTAATTTTATTTAAAACTGAATTTAATTCCTCGAATCAGTTGTTCACTTATTCATGCATTCAAAAGGCTTGTTCTTTGTTTCTCAAAAAAAAACTTCAAACAAAACATATTGTGGCTGGAATGAAGAAAGAAAAATGAAAACAATGGTATTCTCATTTAAAAATCATTTTGAGCCATGGATGCATAAATCTTTCTTTAATTAAGAGCCCAAGTCAACACTGTGATAAAGAAAGAAGAGAGCTTAATTGCAGAATTGTGTACGTGTGATTTCTCCAAAGGATCCTGGCATTTCTTGCGGCAGTATCATTTCTCTCAAAAAATTCAAAGAAAGTAGATAAAATTGCGAATGAATGATATGAGCTGAAAACATTTTTCGGGCAAATTTAATCTTCGAAGGTTTTTTTCCCTGCCAAAACAGTAAAATATGAAAAGTCAAGAAAGCAAGAATTTTATTCCATGAGAATCATCCAAAATCGCCTCCTTCTTACTTTCTCTGATCCACTTCCAAAGAATAATTTCTAAAAATGAGTATGCCAAGAATTATTTGCCGAAAATGCGTTTAATAATTATTGAAAGAACTTTGAATTCGAGGAAATTTAAGGCTTTCATAAGGTAAGATGGTGCTATTAAAGATAATACCTTGGTTTGGTATGGAATTCAATAAAAAGGACTTGCTTCCGCTCCTTTAAACTGATTTGACAATCATCAATCAAGGAGGAGGAAAAATCGTAACGACCCTAAAAAAGTTATGCTGCTAGTTGAATTAATCTTTTAATAAAGTTTCAAGTTAAACAGTTATTGGAACAATACACATAGGTTTCTTGTGAAATAATTTATGCAATTTACTGATGGTGATGAGCTCAGTGTTCCCGCATCAAACTCGTCCGATGAAAAGCTTGAGCAAACTTCAAACAACTACTCGCCTTTGCAGCCTCAACGATTTGACGATCATCTGAGACAGCTCAGGAGCCCGATAAATCCCAAATTTTTCACTGGAAATTTGGAAAACTCTTTCCGGAAAAAACTTCATGAGAATGAAGAGGGGAAAGACTTTGAGTCGATACCAATAACGAGAAAAACAGATGTTGATGGTTCCGAACTGCTGACTCCACATGCTCTGGGGACATCCATGAATAATCCTCCACGAAAGCAATCATCAAAGTTCGACAACGTCCACTCAAAGTCGGGCACAAATGTTCCTCTTTCAAGCTTTCAAGAGTCTGGTTCAAATCTTCAAGAAGGAAGTGTCCATGAGGTAGCAAAAATGCCCACTATCAACCCGGGAAGCGAAAAAGCTCTTCCCAGAACGCAAACACGAAAATCTTTGCTGAGAATGATTTCATTCAACAGAAGGTCCTCAATCTTTGTCAGCCACAAACCTTTGAAGGTTCAGTCAACAAAGAAGGCTATTGATTTGATTCGGGATAAGGCTTGCAATTTATATGTCGATGAGACGCATGGTCGAGGCAAAAAGCAGAAAGCTGCGCTTGCGAAATTCCGTAATATCATGAAAAAGCACGCAAAATATGACCAGAAGGCAGCAGGGTTTAGATTTTTTGACCTGACCCTGAATGCTGTGGCCCAGATGAAACAAAATATCTTGGGGAAGGTCATGACCAAGTTTAAAAAGAAGTTTAGCCGTTTGAAGAAAGTGAGAATCTTTTTCCAGAGGGTCATCAAGGAAATTAAAGAGCCTGTAAAACCTGACAGCTCATTCCATTTGATCTGGGATATTCTCCTTATGCTTTTCATCATGCACGATTTGATTGTGCTTCCGTTCAACATGTCATTTGAACAGCCTCTCGAAGGAGATAAAGCAACCAATATCCTTGAAAATGCAGAGACATGGTTTTTTCTGGCAGATCTTGCCCTGAATTTCCATACGGCCTTTTACAGAGACGGAAATCTGGTTATGCAGCACAAAGCCATATTCCTCAAGTACATCCAAAGTTGGTTTGTGCTTGATGTCATATCTTCTTTCCCATTTTCATGGCTCACTCACCCTCTCTACTCAACAGAAGATGATGAGGACGCTCAAACGGTGAAAAATATACAGAGCACTTCGAGAATATTCAAAATTGTCCGGGCCTTGAGATTTATTAAAGTCGTGCGAGTTGTCAGAGTGGTGAAACTCAAGAAGATTCTCGATAGGCTTGATTACTTTGTTCAATATACAGCCGTAATCAATGCAATTTTAAGTTTGCTCAAACTTTCAGCGGTCATTTTCTTCTTGGCGCATTGGTGCGCTTGCATTTGGTATTTGATTGGCGCGAATGGGCCAGCACACAATTGGGTAGCCGATTCGCAACTGGAGGGCGAGTCAATCGCGAATCGATATATTGCTTCATTGTACTTTACTATCACAACCATGATGACCGTCGGATACGGAGATATCGTTCCATCGAGTACCAACGAGAGGATTTTTGCGACCTTTATGATGATTCTGGGAGGTGGCGTTTTCGGTTATATCATCAATAGTATAGCCATGATTGTGCAGTCGATTGAAGGAGAAAAATCCAAGGCAAAAAAGAAACTCTTTATGATTACGAGATTTATGCAAAGAAAGGGCCTCACAAAAGAAGTGCAGGGCAGAGTCAGAAAGTATCTCGAGTTGCAGTTGGATAATGAGGACGGAGTTCAGAAAGACGAGGCTGAGCTGCTGGGATTACTTTCTGAGAACTTGAAGGAGGAAGTTTTTCAACAAATTAATGGAAAATTCTTGAACGAAACTCCTTCTTTCCATGGGAGCTTTAGCACAAAGTTTCTACACAGTTTATCTATACATCTCAAGGAGAACACCTTTTCTCCTGAAGAAACTATATACAGCCCAGACGAGACTGACTTTTCCATTTACTTTGTTTCAAAGGGTTTTGTGGGAATATTCTACAAAGGATTTTCTGAGGCTCTGGAGGTTCATAAAAGAGGAGGACATTTTGGTGAAATATCATTTTTCACAGCTTTTGCAGAGCCCATCATTGCCAAGAGTGTCAACTTTAGTCACGTCATCTCTCTACAGAGGACTGAGTTTGTTAAACTCTTGGAAAAACATGATTTAGACAATGAAATGTTCCATATGATTAAAGATAAAGTCAATCTCCACGAAAACTACAGCTCTCTGCAATTGAAATGCCAAGTGTGCGAGCTTTCTGATCACCCTGTTTACAAGTGTCATAAAGTCCACTATAGACCCAAAATCCAGCAAATTGTCGAAAGATATCTCAAGGAAGAGCAGGAGTTCAATAAAGCTTACGTTCGAACTAGCTACAGGACGAAAAATGCTAAACACTGGATCGGAGACCTTGAATCTAAAGCTTCAGATCTGGGAAGAAACTATCCCGCTATTCTCCAAAATATTGCAACTTTAAATGATAATACTCCCCAAGGTGATGTCCTTGATCCAAAATCTATTCCAAGTCTCAAAAAGCTTGAAGTTGAGACTTCTAAATATTCAGGTTATCCCTCAGTGATCCCAGCGAGTCAGCAAGATCTTCAAAACGAAAAATCTTCCAACAATATTAAAAGGTCATCATTCTTGGAAGCAAATCCAAACGAAATACAATTGATCAAAAACTCTTCCCTAAAATCGTCTCGAAAGTACTCAAACAATGACTATGAAAGTTCGATTCCAGATGGATACCCTCCTCCCAGTAAAAGAGGCTCCAAAAAGAGGCACACATTCTATGAATACGATTTTGAGCGAGGTGCATATGTCCAAAAGCAAGGTCCATTCCGAACTCTTGCTGAAGAAGAGCTCATCTATTTTGAGTTTGATCGTGTGAAAAACTTCCAAATCTACTTGCCCCATAACAATGCCTCAAAGATCATTGCAAGATTGGGTGTGCAATCAACAGACAAAATATTCAACCCATTCCAGGCTGGCGGAGAAACAGAGTATCTCAAACTCAAGTTGGGAGCCTTCTTCCAGAGAAACGGTCTTATGAGAAAATCATTTGAACTGAAATCAATCTTTCCAAAAGTCGATGTCGCAAAAAGACGGAAATCTGGTATTTAGATTGATCTTCAGTTTGTAAAAATAAGATTTTTTGTCTTTCATCATCATCAGTCATAAATAAATACCTTTATTTTTACCAATTCTCATCCATTATTGTAATTTTATTATTATCATTCGAGTAAACGTATGCATGAATCAAAAACTTTTTTAAGGGAGTTCTTTAAAAAGCTAAAAAGAGCACAAAAATATTTACTTTTGTCTCAAAAACTCGGGAGAAGAAAATAAGTTTTTGAAAAAGTATGTCATCTTGGTGGGTTTCATTCAAAAAAGAAATTGAAAAATTTGAGATCAGATTTTCGCCTTTTTGAAAACTTTATCTTTTGAACCAGAAATCCAGAAAAACCTAAGTAATTTATGATCTAAAGAAATTGAAAAATTAGGAGACTAAATTCCTGACTTGAATCCAATAATTATAAGCTCAATCGAATCAATCACTCATCTATGTTCCAGAAGGAGGAAAATCTTTCCACAAAAAAAAAGCCGTTTCCCTTGATGTCCTCCGACAATAATTAACTAAATTTAGTAAATTGTTATTTTAAAAGGTTCCTGCCTATCTCTTTCTTGAATCTTGCCAATAAATTTTTCAATCAGAGATCAAAATTAATCCCTTAATTCGGGAATAATGATCTTTTTGCCATTCTCAATAAGCTCGTTTAGAAGTGACCCGTCTCAACTGACATAAACTCCAACAAAAAAATAAAATAACCATCCATCATCATAATCCGCTCTCAGGTAATTTTTTTTTCATCACACTCCATGTCGGGGTTTAAATTATCTTCTTACGCATTAGAAATTCAAAAAATTGGATTAATTGCAAAAACTAATTAAAAAAAATCTTTGCCATTACAATTCGCAAGTAAATAAATTTTATCCTACTTTCAGTATCCCACTGATTATTCTTAATCTTTCACCCTAAAGAGATGATGGACTTTAAGAACATAAACCCAAAAACTCAAAGAATCGTCATTGGTGGTAAATATCTCCTCAAAGAAAAACTCGGAGCCGGCTCTTTTGGTACCATTTGCTCAGCCTCTCCCCTCGATGATAGCTCAATTCAACTCGCCATCAAACTCGAAAAGAGAAACCCTAATGTTTACATTACACTTGATAAAGAAGCCAAAATCATCATGGATCTCAAGGATGAAATAGGCTTCCCAGTTTTTTATGATTTCGGCAAGGAAGAAGATTACAGCTATCTTGTCATCAATCTGCTTGGGCTAAATCTTGAAAAAGTTTTCAAACTATGCAACCAGAGATTCTCTCTCAAAACAGTTCTCATGCTTGGCAATCAAATGCTCACTAGAATAGAAGCTCTCCATAGCAAAGACTATATTCATCGTGATATTAAACCCGAAAATTTTGTCATGGGCCTCGGACGATTCCAAAAAACCCTTTTCATGATCGATTTTGGGCTTGCGAGAAGTTACAAGGACGTGAACGGAAAGCATATTCCAATCAGAGAGAATAAAGGTCTTGTTGGCACTGCCAGATATGCAAGTATAAACGCACATTTAGGATTAGAATTGAGTAGAAGAGATGACCTTGAAGAAATTGGATATACTCTCATCTATCTTCTCACCGGAACCCTTCCATGGATGAATCTGAAAGCAGTTGACAAACAATCTAAATACAATGCTATCAAGGACAAGAAAATGAGCACTTCTGTGGACGTCTTGTGTAAAGATCTTCCTGCTGTATTTTTCACTTACATGAGCTATGTCAGAGGCTTGGCCTTTACTGACACGCCCAACTATAAGTTCTTGAGAAACCTTTTCAAGAAGGTCATTGTGGATAATGACCAAGAGGTTGATTACGAGTTTGACTGGTTGCCTAAATCTGGCTCAGTTGGTCCCGCCCCTGAAATGCCGTTGGCGCAAGTTGTTCACGTTCGAGAATATAAGCAACCTGCTATTAGACAAAAAAGTATGGGAAAAAGAGGATTTAGCATCAATCCAACCCCAACCCACAGAACCACTGACACCCCGAAAGGAAATGAAAAACTTGCAAAGAAAATTAGTTTTGCAAATCTTCCCTTAGATGGTAAGGCAGATGAACCTCAAGAAGATGAAGGAGGAGAAGAGACAAGAAGAATCAAGGCGATTAAACGAGAAAAAATACAAAAAGTTGTCAAGATTGTCACTGAGAAATTCAAAGATAAAATCAGAGATGGCCGACCAAGAATCGGACGCTTCAACAGAAATGATTGTGTCACGTCCTATCACTCTTCAAAGGTGCTAAATTTCACAGTGGTCCAAAATGAGGATGATGTTCCTCATGAAATCTGGCTTGATAATGCTCCCAATGATAATATGGAGCAGACAACTACAATTATTGTAAAAAAGAAGAATTTTGTCAGTGGCTTGAGCATGTTTTTCAATTCAAGCGATAGTTTAGAAGGTGGGCCTGATAAATTCAACGATAATATCCAGTCAGCCACTTTCGACAATAGTATATCGAAAGACAAAATGATCAAGGAAGGTATGTTCAAAAAATCAGCCTTCCATCAGAATCAAGAAAAAGCCAAAGTGCAAGATTGCAGTAAGAAAAAATTTTTTGCAGGGTCTAATTTTCTAAATAGATGAAAATTTGAGTGAAGATTCAATCACTGAATGGAAAGATGGTATTAATCTATCCCATATGGTTAGTAAACAGAAATTCTCCACGTAAGAAAAAATTTGACTCTTGGATAATTAATTTTTTAGCAATTTCAAAAAAAATAAAGGGCTCTGAGAGAAATTAACATTTGGGTTTTTTTTTTCTAATACATTAAATTACCTTGTCCAGCTCAGTATTTTGAATATTTTTTTAGATTGCTCAAATTCAAAAAGATTTGAAAAGAAATATTTGTTTTTTATTTTGATTGTACTTACACACTCTATGTACCATCTTACCTCTTTATAACTCGTCTCATCAAAATAATTTCCAAAAAATATTATGAGAATCTTGAAAAACTTTCTGTTTTTATCTTTACATCAAAGTTTCAAACAAATTGACGAGAAATCTTTTCAAAAATATTCCAAGAATTTTTCAAGAAAAATATTAACTTTTCTTCATGGTGAGATGAAATAAAGGTTTCAACTTCTTGTAAATTCTCTTCTTTTGTTTATAATTCAGATGCTTTTCTTTGAAAATTTTGATAGATTTAAAGATAAAGGAGAAGGATTTTTGTGAATTTTTCTCTTTTTGTAAGAAATCAGCAATCTTGTTCAATCATTTTTTTTTTCTCTCAAATTGCCAAGAATTTGCTTCCGTGAAAACTTGTAGCACAATTTCCTATCTTGCATTTCTAAAAGCCCAAAAATATTCGAAAAACAACAAATAACTTTTCAATCTTTTTTTTTTCTTTGTAAGGAGATGCCTTACTCCAATGTATCATATACTGGATACTCAGTATGAAAGTTAGGCGATCATCCAATCAGATAGATGAATTACACATTTGTTTTTCTAATATAAACAAAGTTAAAAAAAATCTTTTCAATCTTTTTCTCAAATTAAGGTCTCCTAGTCTGATATATTGATTTATTTAATTACGGATAATTTTCAGAGAAAGTTTATCCACCATTTTAATAGAAGTAAATATGAGATAAACTCAAACATACAGACAAATCTTTGATTCCTCAAGTTTAAATTGGTATTGAAAAAAAAAAAAAACATCATTCCAATATCTTATCTCCCTATTTCCCCTCTATATCGAGAGATTTCACATGAATCAAGACATTTCCCACTAGAATTCATAAAAATTAAACCGATATCTCACAAGAAGCAGAGTTTATCGCCAAGCGCGAAAATTTCTCAGATTTATGAATAATCAAATTTAAACTTCTCTCATCTGAAAGGCTTCTCTCAACCTATTTGTCAATAAAACTATTAATTTCAAATTACGATAATTGATATTAGCTTTTTCCTCCAATGAACTGGATCTCCTCTATCAGAGACAAAGTAAAGCTCTCTTGCCTCTCTCAGTTTATCTAATTCTTTTAGTCTTCAAAACTTGCTGGTTATGTCACAAGAAATAATAATGTTCAAAATTCTACTGCTTCAGATGAATCTGCCCCCAAGTCTGGACAACTTGAAGACAAAAAATCTCAAGCCTCGGGAATAGAACTTAAAGGAAAAGGAGGAAGCTTTGCTTTTGAAAACAAAGAAAGAAACTATCAATCTCTTTTAGAAGCTGTTCGGTCCTTCTTCCCAAATAAAATTATCTAGTAAAACATGCAATTTTTACAACGTTTACTCATTTTTTCCAGTGGAAACAAGGTTGAAGATGCAGTTGAAATGATTTTCCATAACCCTGATAAGTATATAAGACAAGATCCTGTCGAGTTAAAACTCCCTTCAAGAGAAGACTTTAACAGCTTTTCTGCATTTTATGAACAAAGCAAAGAGAATGGTGATTTACTTGCAAAAGTTTTTGCTTTTGATCCTACTCTTCCACAACTCCTCATTACTGACGAGCATATTGGCCATGAAAAGAAAGATAGCATTATTAGATTTATGATGAGATTCCTTTATACTGTGATTTATCTTGTCGAGTCTGGTAATGCCGAAAGAGAAAGAAAAGCGTCCTTGAAGAAAACTGAAACTGACAAAGAAAATGAAAGTCTCAACATTAGCGGCAAAGGCAAATCCAATTCAGATAAAAATGCTGAAAATGAACTTGTAAGTTGTAAAGATGAATGAATTTTTGCTATTTAATTTGATGTGCTCTATAATAAACATTTGTATATTTTTGTGACTTGATTTTACTTCCTACTACTCCAAATTCATGTTACCAAAAAATAAATGTTCTTTCTTTGATCCTTAGCTAGGTTAATTAATAATTTTGTAATTTTCTCGCTGCAGCTTTTTATTTAAAAATCAATGGATTTTCGATCTCAACAAAATCTTTTGGCTTTACCATCAACTGATGTTCCTCTTGTCTACCAACACAACTTGTCCCACTTAGTGACATCATTGCCTTACATTGATGGAGATGTTGATTCTCAAGCTATGGCACAAGCTCAAAAGTTAATCCAAGATGAAATGAAAATTATGCCCAAAAAGGATTACCTCGCAAATCTTAGATTGAAAGATTTCAGATCCAGCGCTTCTGTATACTTGGAATCTGAGCTCGAGAGAATAAAAAAAGGAACCAGTCTTAATGGAGTGGATCTTGCAAAATACAATCCTCAAACTCTCTTGGCTCCTTCCCAAGAAAATGACCTCAACTCTATACAAGCTGCTATTACTAAAGCTGATGGTCTCAGTCAACATAATAACTTCAAGTACACAAATTGACATGTCTATTTTTCTAAAATATGAAATAGATTGATAAATCTTGAATTACTAAACAAATACGGAGCTGCTTCATGGAAAGATTATTTGACAGAAACTGATACCTTTACTAAAGAGTAAAGAAGAGAATAAAATCATCACTAATTTCGAAATAGAAAGGAAAAAGAAGCCACTTCAAAGAAATATGCTATTGATGAGATCAATGCTAAGAGAAAATTCGAACAGGTAAATTTCGTTGAGAATACAAGTAGTTTATTTCATATTTCTAGTTCCAAACAAAGGATAAAATGGATGAATTACAACAGAAAATCTATCATATGATGCAAAAAAATAAAATCCTTGAAACTGAAAATGACAGGCTCGAAAATGAAATTCGTGACATCCGATTCAAAAAATTGGTATTTCTTATTTTCTTTCTCCTTTTGTTGATTCTTTCTTAGAAAGGTGAAAAATAAACAGATGTGATGTAAAAAGTGTTTTTGTATTTCTTAATAATAAATTGTTGCGTTTACTTCGTATCTTTTCAACAACAAAAAATCTCTTGAGAAATTTATTCAATGAAGTTCTCTCCCTTTCAATTCAGTAAATTTAATCTATACGAATAAAAGTCATATTTATATAGAAATTTCTCATCATTAATTAAAACTCTCGCTCACTAGTTAGTAATCATTTTGGATACATTCACATTCACAACCACTGACAGGACATTTGGTATGACTTTGGAACCATTCATCGATATGGCCGAAATGTCCACCATGTTTACATTGTTGGCACCAAATGAGGGCTTCTTCCGGATCGATGGGAATGCTGTCTTTCTTTGAAGGGACCTTTTTGATTCTCTCTTGGAGTTCAATGTAGGGGTTGAGGACAGCAACTGGTAACAAACAAATTGCACAATTTGGAAGAGGCTTGAGACAGGTTGGACAGAAATTGATTCTGGGCTTCTCATAATTGTGCATTTGGGCAAGGGTCTTTCTGTTGTCCATCAATTGATCAAGGAGGATAGGGTGAGCCAGAGCTTTAGTACAGAAATAGCATCTTTGACTTGCGGAGTAGCTGATATTTTGTTGATTCTGTGCTTTTTCCTTTTCTTTTTCTTTTCTATCCTTTGAACTGTCTGCAGCAAAGGATTTTTCTACTGCCATAATACTCTTTTCTAAATGAATTCTGTCTTCAAAATATCCGAGTTTATTCATAAGATGCTTGTAATTTAGTAAAAGTTCCTTGTAAAACTCTTCATTGGGAGCCTTCAAAAGTCTAAAATAGACTCCCAACAAGGCAACGCTTTGGATGTCTCCAGTGTGATCAATGTAACTCTGAATGATATCGAACCCTTCAGAACCGATGCCGACAAGGAACAGGGCCTCCAAATAACCTTTCTCTTTGGCCTCTTGGATGGTCTCTTGCAAGTAGTTGGACAAAGTCTTTGGTCCCAAGAATCTATAGGCAAAAGCAAGCCTATCCATGAAACTGAGATCGTGATCTTTGATGATATTGGAGAGGGGCTCCGAGTTTGAAATGAATTTGCAGATGGCTCTAAAGTAGGGGTCTGATGGGTTGAGATGCTGGCAAAGCGACTTGATAAACTTGAGCTCTTTCTTCATGGCATCATATTTTGGGGGCTGGGGTTTATTTCTCAAAGCAAAAATTTCGTTTGAAAAGTCCTCAGTTGGACTGTTTTTATCATCAAACTCATCGTGATAACGACTTGTGTCGAAAACCATCATTTGCTGGATCTCACGGTCTTGGAGAATGCTGCCGTGCCAGTCCTTCAATAATTGCAAAATTGACTTTAGGAAGGAAATTTCGTTATTGGTCGTCTGCACATTGGCCAAGCACTGGAAGGCACGACCAAAATCAAAGTGGAAAATACATATGGCAGCAGCCCTTGTATAATGCTCTTCTTTCTCGATATTCCTGACAATCTCGTTGAGCTTTGGGTTAGTTATTTTTGAGAAGTAATCGATATAACTCCAGCCCAACAAGTTTATAGCTTCGGATCTTTCTCCATTTGTGTATACAATATAGCTGGTCATCACAATCTTCTCGGCATGCTGTGTGTGACTTGTATTATTTTCATACAGTTTTGCGAGAATGTTTACAAGACCTTGAGTAAAGTCGTTTGAAATTTTTCTGTGCTCAAGACACTTGCTGAGCCACTCCCAGCAGTCACAGAGGGAGTTTGAGTACTTTAGGAAAGAATTCAGATAAGGAGATTCTGAGTAAGTTTTGCCGCAGTCATTCTCGATTGCCTTGAGAATTTTTGTATTTTGGCGTTCATTGATCCCATACTTGGCCTCAATTCTTTTTCTCACGATAACTGACTCGTCCAAGATCTTTGAGGACAGGTTTTTAGAAATAATCTTGTTATCTGCTGTGTACACAAATAAATCTGGATCAATGAAATCCATCACTGGATAATCCTTTATTATTTGTTGTAAATCTGTCTGGTCAAGCAGGTGGAAACAAATATTTGTAAACTCTTCAAATGTATACTCTCCTCTTGTAAACATATCCTTGGAGTTGGTCAAGACTTCTTCCATGTTCTCAAGCATCTGTGGAGTCATGTCAAAGTTCAATAATTGGAATGCATCTCTGATTTCACTTGTTGAGATTGTTGAAGTACCAGCTCTATCGACACTGTCAAAGATTTCTTTGAGCTTGGGCTTCAGTTGTTCCAAGAAAAACCCTTTCTTGGCCAGTTTGCGGTTTTCTGTCAAATTTTTAGCAAATCTAAGATTCATTTTTATTTAAAAAAATTATTTCCAAAATTTCTCCAGACAGACAATTTTAATCATCATCATGATGTCTGAAACACTCTTGTTGTTCGTTATCATCTTGATAACATTCATTTCGTCTCGCGCTCTGGAATCCAATTTCCCAAGACCGGATCAAATATCACTTGGTTTTCACGAGACAAAATTACTTGACCTGAACGATTTCATCATAGGAGAAAATGTTACAATCGCAGTTAATGCTTCTGATTCAAACATTTCTCTTGTGGATTACCAACTCTATCCTCCCATTACATTCAGCCCCACCTTAAATATTCCTGATTCCCTGAAAATTATAAATACGGAGATTGAACATTACATTTATGCTTTATCACAACAAAATATACTGTATATGATTGGCAAGACAAACTATCAAAATGTCCAAACAATGAATCTCAACCAATACTCCGCCAATTTAAAACAGTGTATGAGTCTCGTTATCATATCAAACACGCAACTTATCATTGACTGTGATCTCAGCAACTCAACACAAGTTTTTATCATCGTACTTGTTCAAAATAACGTCTTGAGTTTTAACACAACACAAATTGCTCCTCAGGTTTTCCAAAATAATTGCTCAGAAAGAAGACTTGTCACCGCAAATGAATATTTTTTCAAGTATTGTCCATGTGATTCAAGCGAAGAGAATGCAAAATCCTCGCAGATATTCACTCTTCACAAGCTGGCTTTGAGATATATAACTGATATAAATCAAGCTTCTCTTGGGTTGACCTCCCCTTTGTGCATTCAGAACTTTACAGGCACATCTCAGTTTAGCGATCTCAATCAAATTGTTCTTGCTGATAAGAATAATGGAGTCATATCTTTCCTGCTCCAAGGGCAGCCTCCGAATGCCACTTTTCAATTGGGAGTGCCAATATTTTTACCCTCCTCAGATTTGAAATACCTTGCCAGGAAAACTTTCAACAACAGCCAATATGAGCTCAAATTCTCGACAAATTTCCTGATTCAGCTCAAAAACAATTTTGTCTATGAAATTTCTGCATCAAGTCAAGGCTACTCGCTTTCCCACGAATATCTTTTGAAAAACAATCACAATATCTCTGGAGCTGCCATCACCCAAGATTATGTAGTTTTCATGATCGAAAAGAATGACACAGCCTCAACCCTAAAAATCATGGAGCAACAAACATCCATTCTGTTCTACACAATCACCCTGAATTCCAACGTTTTGCTGGGAGCCTCCGACCTGGAACCAAATGATGTTTACGTTGTCAACACTCAGGCAGGATCAACCACTCAAATCACTAAAATCACCTTCAACAATAATCTCCTCAAATTGTCCTGCTGCAGCCAGCAAATCACAAGTCTCTCGCCTCAACAGCTCAGCCTAAGTGTGTGCGATCTTAATGATTCTCGCTGTTTTAACGCCAACTTGACTTTCTATGTCTTTCCAGACAATTTTTATGACCCAATTCTCGTTCAAAAGTACAACCTGACGCAAAAAGTCTTTGCAGACAGCCAAGAATTCAAGATCCCTTTACGGGATTTGATCGTCAGCCCGGTGCCCTCAATCTTCACTTCCAAAACGCCTGAACGCATCAGCCTCTATCTCAATCAGTCTTTCCTCTTCCATGATATCATCAATGGCTCTTCTGAGATCATCATTAATGACTTGTACGAGAAATCTTCTTTTATTGACATGTACTGGCTCGAAGAAGGTAAAACTCTGGACATTGTTGCACAGCTGAAACTCAACAATAAGAGCAATATTCAGGTGATTCGATGTAATATGGGGCAAGACAAAATAGAATCTTGCTCGATCATCCAAACCTTCCAAGACCTTGGACTCACTATCCGCCAAATCATTTATTCCAATTCGAAACTGTATGTTTCTTTGGGAGATTCAGCGTTTATTTATGCATTTTACGGTGACACATTCGAGTTTTATCTTCAAACCAAAAATCCTGAAATCCAATGCAAGCGAATTTCGGTCAACACTCAATCCTCTGGAGATCTCTATTGTTTCTCTGACAACCAAATTTGTTTGTTCAACTTCAATTTCAAAGGCAAATCTACAAGCTTCCTCGGATGCTTCTACAATCTTTCAGCAGGGACTATTGTCAAAGTCAATGATTATTTCCTTGATAATCAGTTTTTGTTGATCGGAAATGAAACCCACGTTATTGCTCTCGAAACCTCCAATACCCCTGATTTCACTCAAATCTTTGCCTTCCAAGTCTGTTCTTCTTTTTGCCAATTTGAGGTCTATCTTCATGGCTTGTCGAGTCTTGATAAAAAAATGATCATTTTGGATTTCACCCATAATTTCATCACAGAGTATGACATCAATAATCCCTCACAAATATTATTTTTGAGAAATTATCCCTTGTATGGCGCCAGGCTCTCTCAAAGTTTTCAGCTTTCTACCAAACCAGTAACAGAGTTTCTTCCTGTTTTTGTTGAAAACTGCTGTCTTCAAGATCCCACGCACGCGAGTCTCTTTATTTACAATCCAGAAGTGGAAACCAATCAACTTTTGTTTGCAATCTCCCAAGGCGTTGATCCCCAAGTAAAATATTATTACTTCACAGGTGACCAGTTCGCTTCTGTTGCAAGTATCGATCCCAATAATCTCCAGCTTATTAACTTTTATGGTATTCCTCAAATTGGTTTTAACATCTCTTTGGACAGTCACATGCTCCAAGAAGCCTTCATATTTAATGTCAGCCTTGATTACACAAGCTTTCCGCAGTTCACATCCCAGTCTCCTGTTGTTGAAAAAGAATTTTCAGTCATTTGTGACTTTTCAAACTTTTACATCTCCAACATTTCAGTAGGGGAAAACATCACTATCGATTTCTCAAATCGAGATAGCTATCCGATAAGAGCCCCATTCTTAGGACCCCTCTCCGACTTTGCTTTAGAATGCAACACTTCCTCGAATTCATCGTGCCCTTACACCTTGAGATCGTTTTATCAGAGATATTTCTTTTACGTCAACTATTACCAAACAGTCGTGAAATACGGATACCCAATGAAACTTCACATGATTGATAATCACCTTGTTCACCTCACTCAAAAAACACTCAATATTCTCAAGATCGGCGCTGGACCTCAAGATACCACAACCACAGATATCACTCCCTACGGGCAGTGCTTTGATTTGATCATCGTCAACTCAACAATCTACATCTTATGTCAATGCTATTATCAAACGTTTTCTCTCCTTGTTCAAGAATACAGCAGCAGCAGCAGTCTGAATAAAAATCCCACCATCACAGAGTTGGAAATTCCTCTCCAGTTCCAAGGCGTCCAAAAGGTAAAAATTCACGAAAACTTCATCTTTTTACTTGGTAACTCCACACAAACCTCCTCAATCAGTGATATCTCTATCTATCAATTCGACTCTACAACTATTTCTCACATTCAAGACTTTAGCACCTTATTCCCAGAATTCACCTCCTTCACTATTCAAGAATTTGACATTCAATTAATCACCACCACAATGAGCCTCTCAGGAAACAGCTCTCGATTTGCAACTTTCCTCATCTACACAGACAATCTCTACTACACAGAAATCACATTGACGACTTTTGACAATGGAACAACAACCGTTGAGCGGGATCTCCTCATTCCAATACAGGTCAAAACTCTATTCAATGAGATCTATGAAGTTGGCAGCCTCCAATATATTTCAATTGAAAACCTCATGTTAGATGAACTTCCAACCATGGACTTTACAAACTACACCTGTAGTGTCTTGCTCGGAACTTCCTTCAACATTTATTCAGCAAACATCACATGGGATACGATTGATTTTTACCCTCTTATTGTGCCAAACA
>Ga0182738_1002327_pt1 | contig 22658 bp, 13 predicted proteins | sample eDN5th30CBELigMG_FD_128876 | JGI IMG/M metagenome (GOLD analysis project Ga0182738, IMG submission 128876) | Enriched Miracle-Growth compost microbial communities from Emeryville, California, USA - eDNA 5th pass 30_C BE-Lig MG (version 2)... ...
AAAAAAAAATCACATAAAAAATTCATGTTCTTTCTAAAAAGGAAAGCGAATGAATTTTTTTCATTTTTGAGAAATTTTGCCAAAAAAAAATTTCAGCTCTTTTTTGATGATAAGAATATTTTATTTTTCGAAAGATTTTTGCCAGCACCTAGAAATCCAAAAGAAAGTTTAATGGACTATTTTTAAAGAGAGCTAAAATTTTGTGAGTGGACATGCCCCCTTAACAAAAGAATTGCTTAATTCTAAAATCTTTTTCTTTTTAAAAACAATCAAATAAATTTCATAGGAAAATTCCGTCTCATTTTTTTATCCAATCAACTTCAAAGAGAAAAATCCTTTTCTCTTCGTCGGAACACCAAACATAAATTTTTCAAAAAAAAAAACCTCTCTTTGTTTCAGTAGAATACCTCCTCTATTTTTCCTTCGAAACATGGCCAAAAGAGCAAAAGAATATTTTATCAAATTCGCAAAATATTCAAAATTGAAAAGAGAAAAAGAGTTTTTTGTTCAACCAGGGGTCGAGAAATCAAGGGGAAACCACGAATCTAGGAAACCCTGTAAAGTTTAGAATTCCTCTGACTGTTTGAGCATTATTATGGTTTTAGAGTAAAAAGTTTTTCACATTTCAGTTCTTATTTTTTAGATAAAGCGGGATAGAATTTGGAGATATATAGATCTATCTCCTCGTTAAAATAATCCTCACAGAAACTTTCGTGTTCGGAAAAGCTAGGAACAGCGTCAAGGACAAACAAAATTTGTTCAAATTTTTTTTTGGAAAAATTTTTTCAAGAATTGTTTGGGGAAAAATTGAAAAAGAAAAATTAACAAACTTTTCCTCAAAAGTTATGTGAGAAATCATAAAATGTCCTTGTCAAGCGTTTCTGGAAATTTTCCACCTCAAATCTAGGATCCCAAACAGATTGAGGGGGTTTTCTACCCTTGTGTTCAATTCTCTTCTTTCATAGAAAACTTCCTAAAAATTGATAAAATTCAAAAAAAATTTTTCTGAGCAAATTCGAAGAGGGTCAAATTCTAGCAATTTTATCTTTCAAATAAAACTTTTTCGATATCTATTGTCTAAATATTTCTCATTAATTATTAAACAGCACAAGAAAATATTTCTCTTGAGAACAACAGAGTATTTTTAACTTTGCGAAAAATTGCACAGCAGAACTCGATTTTTTTTTCCATTTTCAAGTGAAAAATTCATTATCTTTCAATTTTTATCTAGGGTTGTGGATCGTGCAGATTTTCAGATACCATCCTGGATTTGTGACAAATTTCAGGATTTCAAGAATTTTCCCATCAAAAACTCTACAAAAAAAAATTCCCAAAATTTTCGAAAGGCTTTCCGGGAAAAAAATCCACTACAAGAATTTTTTCCAAAAAAAATTCTCAGCAAAAAAGCTCGAAAAATGTTCTTTCAACAATTATATCCTCAAAAAGGATTGTTCATGTCTCTGAATCACTCATCAAGTTCGAACAAAAAAACAATCACAGAATCAGACAAAATTTGAGAAATGCCAGAAAAAAGGCAATTGCATTTTCCAAAATTTTTTCGGGTTTTCGGATTTACCTGGACAACGAAACAGATTTTCAGAGTTTAGAACTGCAAAACCTGCTTTTATCTCTTATAAACTCTCATTCTGAAGAAAAATTCCTTTTCTTCTTTTCATACACTTTCGAATAAAATCACAATACAGTTTAACTCTTTATCCCCAATCAGGTCCTTAGTTTCCCTCAGTGATGAATTCCAAGTAATTCGGATACTTTTATTTCTTCTTTCCATATAAAAAAATAAAGATATTGATCAGAAATACTCAACACAAATTAAACAAAGCTAATACATTAATTAAATACACGTGTGGGGTACTTCAAATTATTCCAATTAATAACACAATACATGTTACCTTTTATTTATTTTTATTCCATAATCAACCCTGTTCAAACCTGTTTTATATAATATATCACCTTTTATCAGATCAATTTCTTTTATAAACTTTTATTAATTCTCATCTAATCTAATTTTCCCACATCAAATGGAAGTTGAACAAAAACACCCACTTATCCAAAGACAAAGAAATACTGTCCTTAGCAAAGTCACTCTTTACGGTCAACATGTTGAAGGCAGAAGATCTTTTGACCACAGACAAGAAGCTGAACCTCTTGGCCATTATCTTTCTCAAATGAGAGTTGAGTCTCTCAACTTCTGGTGGTTAAGAACTGATAGTCAAAATGTCGCTCTTCAAGGACTTGGCATCAGATACAAGAAGCTTAATGAAGACGGTTTCTTTGACTCTTTTATCGCTGCTGATGAGAAAATCACCGAATTGGACAGAGATTACGAAACTCTTTACTTAGATAATGGAGAATACATTAGAGGAATTAACGTGACTACTGCCTCTGCTAATGGAAAGATCGGCGCTTTGGAATTTATCACTACATATAACGGAAGATCTACTAAATCCTTTGGTGTTGGAATCTCAAGATTAGATGATAAATCTAATGAAGCTTTGCCTCCTGGTGAAACCAAGAACCATAATTTCTTGGAAGCTGAAGCTCCAGGATATGTTGTCGGATTCTTTGGACAATATGATGAAGCTCACATCACTCATTTGGGAGTTTATATTGCTCCCTATACTGAAATAAACTATTATGGAAGAAGACCTTTTGTCTTGCTTTACAAGAAACTCCAACAAGATAAGAACCTTGTCAACCAAATTGCTACCAGGTTGGGAGCTGAAAGAGAAGGAGAAAGATTCAAGGATGCTAACTTGGAAAATAAGGATAATAATTCTTCAAGGATCTTGTTCTATTTCATGGAGTCTGCTCTTAGACATCCTGAATTGTTCAAGAATGTGCTCGAATACCTTTAAATGTTTTTAAGCATCTTAGATATATTGAAGAAAGGGTAATAATGAATTTATTGTCAAGATCTATAAATAGAAAAAAGTAATTTGATATTTGAAATTTGATCATGCATAATAAATCGTGATGAATGATACGAAGAGTATCCTGATTACATAAAAAAATAATAAAAAGATTTCGTTCGAAACTAACTTCAGAAAAGTGAAACTCTCTTTATTTGATATTAAGTTTTTGGGAGATAAAGCGACTGTTGTAGACCTTGGCAAATTGCTCGAGAAATCGAAAATCTCGATAAACACTTTAGACCAATTCTTTGCAGTTCCCAGAGGAGAATTAAAAGTTTTTTGGAGAATTTTTTCAAAAATGTGAGAAGCTGAGTAAGTTATTGTTTCTAAACAGAAAACTTTTGATAGTTTCATCAAGAATTTGACAATTTTAAGGTTCGAAACCTGAGAGGAACCCAACCGAGAGTCACTTTGAGCAATGATCTTTCCTGAATATTTTAAATTATATAGAAAATATTTTTTTTTCAAACTGATTTTTTAATGGAACTCTTCTCTTCTTCATAATTTCTGAAACGGATCAAAAGAAAAATTTTTCCTTTTCTGAAATTTTTTCTTTCAACTAAAAACGATAATTCCATCAAAATACAGTTTCCAATATTTTTGGAATTTTGTTTCGCCGAAAGAAAGTAGTGATGGTTTACAAATTAACGATGAACTCAAACTCAGTTTAAATCATATTCCTTTGAATTATATTGATATAGAACGAATACAAACAACATAATAAAAAATTAAGATGAGCATCAAAATATTTCTTTTTACAAAATCAAGCAAGCAGTCCTTCTTCTTTCAGCTGTGATTAATTTGCCTTCAGAAAAGCCAAATCACCAACAGTCATATAAAATCCTGCTTTCTCTTCAGGCCAATATCATTAAGCTTACTCAAATATAGCAAACACATTTCTCAACATAAATTTCATCATAAATTAAAACAAGCAAATAAACAGAACATTATGTTCAAACAAATAATCTCAAACCTCTCCATATACAAAGACAATCCCTTCGAAACTTTGAAAAAGGGTCAAAAACGAAGCTTTAATTATGACAGTTGTTGGCTTTTTACATTAAAAATCCGTCCTACAAACAGGACACGCCTTTTTAGTCTCACTCCAATCGTCAATGCACCGTGTATGGTATTTATGACAACAAGCCAGATATGTCATTCTTTCTCCCACCTTTATTTTCATTAAACATATTGGGCATTCGCCATCTCCTTTTAGGGCTATCGTTCTTCCATTTTTTTCTGGCAGATATCCTTGTCCTTTTAAATTCATACTAAATGCCTGTTCTATCAAATCATCAACTCCTCTTTCAGCCACTGGTTTCTGCCGACAAACCCTTAAATGCATCGGCAGAACAGTCATCCTGAAAGCTTCTCCGCAAAATTCACAAAGAGTTGATTCATTTGCTGGATTCAAAGGACATCTTCGCAAATGCTCATGATAAGAATTGCTTTCAACTTGCTCAGAACAGAAGCTGCAAGGCAAAACATCCTCTTCGTAATCTCGGGAACAAGCTGCAATATGACACTGATAAGAGATAATATCATACATATCGTCACAATTCTGACAGTATATTTTGATTTCTTCAGGCTTTCTTTTACAAAGAGCTGTATGCTTTGTGCTATTATAAGGCGCCTTACAAGATTTGCAGGGACTTTGGTTGGTATCCCCAGAGAACATTAGATCAAATATTTGATCGTCTTGATCGAAATCTGCATGACAAGGTTCTTCAAAGGGGCTATCTGAAGGGGAAGTTGGCTGAGGTTTTTGCTTGGTTTTGGGATTCTTGTGTGATCGAGAGGAAGTTTGGGTGTTTCCCATCAAAAGTAAAAATCAAAAAGTTTGTTGTGGATTGATGTGGACTTATAAAACAGAAAGTTAATTTGATTAATTTTTCCTCTCGCCTATTTGTTCATGAATGCTATTTTTATTTCTTGGCATACACTCTTGGGCGACAGAGATTTTTGCGAGAAAAAGCTCAATACCTCAAGAGGCTTTCAGAGAACTATATTTTGATGGGTCTGAATTCTATTTGATCCTGAAATTCTTTTAAATAATACTGACTTTGTCAATATAAAAATTTTCATCAAATTGAAATTAAAATAGAGTGAAGTTTATTGTCCTTCTCCTTCAAGTGATCATTTGGCAAAGAGAAAACTTTGTATGATCTGAACCAATTCAGCGAGAATGGCAAAAACTCCGTTTTCTGTTATTTTTTGTGAACATTAATTCGCCAAAAGGATAAACTTGTCAAAATTACTTTTTGCTCATTTAGGTCAATCTAATCAGTTTTGCCAACTATCTTCTTTCTTACAATCTTTTTAAAAACTTAAATTCAAACCTCACTTTTCATATTTCATATTTCAAAAGAGTCTTTTTTTACATTATTCTTCTTCATCTGGCAAAAGAAATCTCACTTTCTCCCTTGGAGGTTTTCATGAGAAAAGTTTTGTATTCCACCAAAATCGACAGAGAGAGAGAGATGAGATTTAATTTCTTGGTCTTTCTTTTCGCCTTGGTCTAAAAAATTCACACTCCAAGGCTTTTGAAAAATTCGAATAATTAAAGTTTCTGTAAGGTCCCTGCACGAAGGAAATTTAGGCCTGAGCTGATCTGTAATAATCACCGTCCTTACTTTCTTTCAAAAGCAACCCTTCTCCTTTCATCAATCCATCTCTTTTGCACTCACTACTTCTGATCTATGTTTCGATTAAAATTACTGAATCAAGAAAATTATTGAATCATCGAAATGAATGCAGTCTGAACATCAGTGTAACTACCCATCAGTCGCCCACAAAATTCACATTTTCGGAACTCAATTTCTCCCTTTTTTTCTGTACCAAGCAGTCAGAGAATCTTTTTGATCCCTTCAAAGAGAGAGAGAGAGAGTGTCTCAGGACAACTTAACGATGAATTAAAAATTAAACAAAATTACAACAAGAAAATTTGAAACCAAAATAGAAATTTTTATGTCTTGGTTGAAAAGACAAATCTAATTATAGACCGATTAATCAGAAGCTAATTTTAGACAATCAAAAAAAAAAGAGACTCATTTTTTAATTTTAATACAAGACAGGCTTTCCTTTGCCGGTTAACTTCCTTCCATTTCTTCCGTTCGACTCCGAACTATTTCCTTCACCTTAGAGAGACAGTTTGTGCGTGAAAGATAGAAGAGAAATAATACAGTAGTTCATAAGAACTAAGCGCAAATTTATGATTAATAATCATAAAATGCATGTGCATAAATATATTGTTCTTGTTGTTTTAAATATATAACAATCGAAATAACATAAAATCCAATAAGATAGACATAAACATCGATGTTTCTAATACAATTCTAGCTTTTGGGAAATGACTTCCTTCTTTCTTCTTTATTCAAAAGAAAGCAATCTTTTCCTCAAAGTTAGACATTGACTGGTTGATTGACTGATAAAAAGTCCATAGTATAATAACTTTTATTTTTGTAAGGCTGCCTTGTGTTCTGTTCGAGATAGTTTTAAAATCAAAAAGAAAGAGTGATTTCGATGTAATTTATCTGCGATTCGATTTAGAATCTGATATCGACTTGGCTTTCCATCCAATATTTATCGCCGTCTTCGATTCTAGAGCCATAACCTCTAGATTTATTATTCATGTCGAAAATATCATCATCTTGTTCGTCTTGATTTGAGTCCAAACTATCACTGAGAGAATTTGCGCTATAATCTTGAGGAGATCCACCTTTACTTTCAAGGCCAAGGATACCTTCGCTCAAGGGCAAATCCCTGCTCATTACAGGAGAGGAATCGATCATCAAGGCATTTCCTTGTGTCATTCTGGCTGGTGTATGGGTAAAAGATCGGGGTTTTCCGATAATTCGTTCACGAATAGCTTCAATCTGGTTGGGCATTTTAACAACTTTCCCAATTTGAGGAGGGCTGACCTTGAGAGTATATGGAACCATAGTTTTCTTCTCTTTTTGTTGAGAGGTTGTTAAAGGTCTGATTTCGTCGTTTTTAATCACTTTAATTGTTTGAATTTCGGGACATTTAATTGAAGCATGGACTGGGTCAAATTCAGGGTGAATGGCTCCAATCAAGTGTTCTCCACTGGAACCAGCCTGGACTTCAGTTTTTCCTTTGGAGATGGATTGTAAGGCGACGAGATCAGAGGACATACGAGCAAATTGGTCCTTGAAGACTTTGGAAAGGGAGTCGATGTCCTCTTCGAGGTTTTTATAATATTTCTTTTGGTTGGAGACGACTTTGCCCTGGACAGCGCAGATTTTGTTGTTTTCGCGACCTTCTATGGTGTTCTTTTTCAAGAGTTCCTCTTTAATTTTGGAAAAGTTTGCTTCGAGGTCTTTAAGAGAAGTGACGATATTGTCGATTTTTGTGATGATATGAGATTCAACTGAGTTGATATTTCGAGAGGAAGTTGGAAGGGAAGATTCAGGACGAAGGTTGAAGTCAGTTCGTTTAAGAGATGAGAGCATCATGATGAAAAATGTTTGGGATCTAAATTTAGAGAATCGAGTGTTATCGTTATGTTATGACTTGAGATTAAAATTAATTTATAAAAACTGCTCATGTGCTTAAATATTTCAATCGTTTCTTTTCTTTCTGTGCAAATTTCCTGACGTCGCTATTTTTAGATCAGCAGCAGTTTAAATCTCCTCTTGCGATTCAATTAATCATCAAGTTTATTTCATAACTTTTTGAAGTTCATCCCCTGTCTAGAGGCTCTTATGGGGCTCCTTTCTCCTTAAAAATGGGTTTTCGAAGGTATCTTCACCAAGAGAGATGGGTCGTTTAAAATAAAAAGCGACTTGAATCTCAATGACGCATTAATCAAAGGAAAATCAATGAGGTTGATCTAAAAATAACTCTTAATGCGAGCTAAAAAAAGATGAAATTCTACGCCTTTGATTAGATTAGGAAAACTAAATTTAGAGATGAGATTAAAGAGCTTGTTAATTTGCTCATCGAAATAAAAACAGATGAAAAGACCTTTTAAATTTATTAATCTTCATTCATCTCTCTCCATTTCTCTCCTCTAATTCAAACTCCTTACCCCCTTTTGCCTTAGTTTGAGCAGAAATGGGCTTGAATGTCCAACTCAAAGCCTAGATTATCTTTTTCCTTTGAATTTTCTCAGAAATATCGGAGATCAAGAGATTAATTGAGAATTCCTGAAAGGAAAAAACTCATTTCAACACAAAGGAATTCAGCTAATTTTGCTCAAGTCTAAATTAAAACAAGTAGAGCTAAAAAAACATCTGATTTAATTCTGCTAAAATTAGCTCAAATTATGATACACAACGACAAAACAGCTTCAAACTCATCAAAGAATGCGGAGGAAAACACGAGAGAAATGAAGAGATAAAAATTAATAATGAAGGGGAATGGAAATTAATGATTTGCAGAATCCTAGATTATTCAAAAACAGAACCCATTCAAAACAATTTTAAGGCTGCGTAATTAATTTGTTGGTTAAAAATAGATTCAGTTTTCTTTTTTATTGCTTGCTGTTACTGTCCGCAGTAACACTCTCCTTCGAGTTCAAAATTAATTAAATTTCTTTTGGCCTCCTCCCTCTCTCCAAAAACGGATGAAACCTTTCTTATCGATCGCATCTCTCCCCTATTTGATATTGATAAAAATAATCAACGTTTCCATCATCATTTTTACAACTTGTGCCTTTAAATTTTTCTCCATCTCTCCTTCTCTTTGCGTTTTAGAACCTCATGATAAATAATGGCCCAGAATCGCTGAGGTTACCTCTTTCTCTCCTGAATATTGTCGATATTTTCTGATTTCTGTTGGATCTTCTAGACAACTTTCCCTCAAATCCCTCACTCATATCTCTTCAAATCTTCAAAATAAGAACATCAATTTTCTAAAAATCCAATAGCTAGATACTGTAAATAATATTTGATATTCGACTGCATCTCCTTCTACAAAAATTCAAATCACCCTCAGGTGATATTGTCTGTATTGGCTTCATATGACAATGAAAGGTTCTTGATATAATCAAAGTGCAGTGTGCTAAAGTTATCTCGCCTTCATCGCGAAAACGTACCTTTGAATTGGCTAATTTTAGATCTTTAGACATATCGACTTGTCGAGAGAGTTTATAGATAAAAATTGAGTTAACAAGGGCGACTAAATTTAGAAAGACATGCCTTTTTTTTGCATTCAAAAGCTCAAATTAGATTAATCCTTAAATTAGCTTGCTTGTTTTTAAAATTATCCGACCGTGAAAACTAACGTGAAAATTCAATCTAAAATTAGATGTCTTCTAATCTTCGATCTTGTCTACAAAGAGTTTGCTCAGATATGGGGAAAGGGTGCTGATATGAAGAATAAAGAAGGAAGACAACTTTTCGAGCGTGGAGTCTTGAAGGGTGTGAAAATTTCTTGTCTGTTTGAAATTTATCCAAAAATGCTCGGAAATTTGAAATTTTTCTCGATCTTTTTATTGAGCCTTTAATCTTGCAAAGAGCTCCTTATTTTTGTTCTGCTCTTCTCTCCATCATCCAGGACAGCTTGGACAAAAATTTGAAAAGTGGACGAGTTACTGACAGCAAAAAAAACTCAAAATATTCAAAAACTTATGTCATTCGGGACTTTTTTCTCTAAAAGACTCAAATGTCTCCATTGATCCAAAGTGAAGATTTTAAAACTATGATCGATATGGTCAAAAAACTACTGTGAATAATATAAATCAATAGAAATCCTTTCATATAGTAAAAAATGAGATCAATTCACTCTTTTGGTTATTTCAAAAAATAAATATCAAAATTATTACTACAATAAATTTTACTCTTTCCATTTTGCACATCTACTATCCCTTAAGTGAAGACTTGTTTAAATAGGCTTCGATTATCTTTGTTTAAAAACACTTTGACACGCTTTCCAGCATCTAAATCTTTAAATTTCCTTCCTTTCTTTTTTCCTTGGGCAACTAGACTTCTATGCTCTTGCCTTCTTTTATTCCTCTCTAATCTCTTATTCATCTTTTCCAACATCTCTTCTCTTGCTGCTTCATCAAATGTCTCTTCTACTTGCCATTTATATCCTAATGAATCTGGTCTCAATTTCTCTGGCTTCAAATGCTGAATCTTTGCTTGAACAAAGAACTTATCATTCAACTTTGAAAGAATCGGGTCAAATGCATGTAATTGTAGATTTCCTTCGTCAAACATTGGCCCTTTCTCTAATTTCTCTCCGATATGTATGTAATTAGTTCCTTTCCTTGATTGGACATAACTCTGATTCACGTTCCTTATCTTTGGCAACACACTTTGCTCTCCATACTCCATCTCCTCTGGACTTAAAATCAAACTTGAATCTGCATGTTCTGGGACATGACTTGCTGATCTTCCGGCTAAACTTAATTTATTTGCTGAAGCTCCTCCTTTGATAACCCTTCCTCTTGCTTTTGTATAGGGATCAATCATTGAAGAATTAGCTGAAGGCTCAGGAGGAGCTTTCCATCCTCCAAAATCTCGATTTCTTGGAACACTTGATCGTCTTGATGATTGTACTGAGGAGTTATTTAATGCTGCATTCTTGAGTCTTTCTTGATTTTTCTCCAACAAATCTATCGTATCATGAAATACTAATGGAGTCTTCACGCCTTGATTATGAACAGCTTTGCTTTTCCCACTAGGAGGCCGGAATCCCATTGAGGAATTCATAGAGTTGTTTCGAGCGGATTCGGTCTTATTAGGATGACTTGAAGTCAGAAAACTGGAATAAATTTCTCCATAAGATGGATCTGGCCCACGTGGGAGACTCTCCTTTTTCACTCCAATACTAGATTTTCTTGTAAAGGCAGGAGGTTTTTGCTGAGGAGGAAGAGCTGAAGATTTCTTGTTTTGGACAGTTCCTCCTAAAAGACTATCTTCACTTGTCAAATGATAATTATTTGGTTCGGTTGTTCTGACGGTGTTATTCTCTGAAGTTTCATCTTCATAAATTGGGCATAATCCTTGGTTGACATCAGGCTCTGAAAGGTCCAAATCATCATCATTCGGAGGATCAAGGAATGTCGTCAAGGATTTGATTGTATGAGTCTTATTAACTTCTTCTGGTGGAGGCTTGGGGATTGTTCGACCAAAAATAGGCAAAGTTAATTTCTTGAGGACCCTCTTGTGAGCGGAAGCGGATTTACTGATAGGAGAAATATCATCCATTGCCTTCAATGTATCAACGTCAAAGCTTTGAGCTTCAGGAAGATAGCTATTATCGCCCAGATCTTGACCTTTTTCATCTTTGGGGTCCATGTAAAATGTGAAGTGCTTGGTTGTTGGCAAAGCGAGACCTTCTTCCATAATTTGAGAGATGCTTTTCAAGTGAAGGCTGTCAATATATGGGCCAATACCCTCTTCTTCAGGGAAACAATTTATTAAAATCTCCTTACTTCTTTCTCTCATTTCATTAATTCTTGTTTGTGTGTAATTCCACTCATACCAGCTTTCATATTCACAGAGATCTGGTCTTTTATAACGATGATAATGAGTCTTTAGTCTCTTGTGTTGAGATAGAAAATTCTCAGGTAAACTCTGGATCTGTGAACTTTTTTTTATTACACGCTCGCCTTGAGTATTTCCTGTCGTCAGTTGGATCAGAACACTGTTAATAAATATACTAAATAACTCAAGGTCAAGTTCTTCACACCAAGAATAACAAAGATCCAAAACGAATTTCATAAAACCTTTAAATGAAATATTATCCTTGACATAATTCAAGGCTTCATGATGTCGATTTGCATGGATAAAGTCGATATACACCTCGATAGGCTCCGAAGGTTCAAAAGTAAGCTCGATTAGCATTTTATTGAGAAGTATAAAGATATTCTCTTCCTTTCGGTTATTTTTATGTCCATGCGGTCTTTTTGTGGGAGAAGGCTGTCCATGAGAGGAAAGACTTTCGACTTCTTGAAGCCAATCATTCAGAGCCGAAGCAAGAGCGTTTTCAAAGTTGAAATCAGACATAATGGCACGCTGAATACGAATGTTGATTTCACAAAAAGTGATGAGGTTAAGGGAGGTTTTAGAAGGGCCAAGGAAATCGGACCATTTGTCACAAATGTTTTGAAAAAGAGGATGGTGAAAGATGGCTAATTTCTTTGTAAGCTTATCGTTGGACATGGCCTGATTATTAATAATAATAAAGAGGAATTAACTGCTGGAGATTAATTTTTTCAGTAGTCTCGTAGAGGTTTGTCTGAAGACGGAAGAACTGTTTCAAAAAGTTTTTTATCAGGCCCTTTATTTTTCAATTGATACAATCATTAAAGTCCTTCCTGCTTTGGTAAATAATTCACCAAAAGAGGACTGCAAAAATCTTTTGGTCGCCTTAGTTTGTGATGAAAAAACTTTCTTGATATCTATCTATAAGAGAATATTTTAAAATAAATATTGTTTAAATTTCCAATATTTTCAAGCAATTCATACGGAAGAGAGAGTCAGAAAACTTTCGTTTTCTTGGACTTCATCTTTTTGCTTTTTATAAAAAATTACTCTTCAAACAAACTCGATTTATAAAAAAAGCAATTTAATAAATAAATGCATGATCGCCTTACCCGATAAAACTTAAAAATTGAGAGTATCCCTGTGAGGTTCGTAAGCAACAACATGAATGTAATCACCGACTCTAAGCTTAACTCTCTCAGCATGTTGGATAACAACGCAGCCTTCAGAGCATCCACCAATAGGGGGAATAGTGTAGTCACCAGGAGTGCAGCATTGGCAACCATGAATGAAGAAACTGTCTCTTCCGCACATAACAGAGGTATCAATGGGGTTCAAATAGAAAGAGCAAGGTCTGGTGACATTAGCTATTGAAAAATTTATTTCAAAGACTCTCTTAAAACTCTTACTATGCATAAGGTCCTTGCAAAGAGTGAGGTTGTAAATGTTGACAGGGAGAGGTCCGACGCTCTTTTCGCAGGTAGCATTGGGGTTGAGATATCCATCACCTTGAAAAAGTTAGATTTTGCTAAATATTTTATATTACCATTTCCACTGTAGCCATAAGTGTCGATTGCATATTTTCCAGATCCGCCAACGAAATGGCCAGTGTTGATATAGAAAGTATAGTTCATGCTTGGTCTTTCAGAAAGAGTTTGACAGCAAATGGGGCAAGGTTCAGGTTCAATGACTAATGAGAGTATAAAGAGATGGGAAAGGAAAAAGAAGTTACGGTCTGCCAAGAAGCTGATGTTGGCAGAGGTAAGAGCGAGAATGGCGACAAGGACGAGGAGGGATTTCATGGAAATTTTTTGTTGATTTATTATTTTTATTTTGCAAAGGGATTAAAAATAAATTTGAAAGTCGGATTTTGAGTGAATAAGCATATAAAAAAACTGGGATTTAATTTAACTTGACTTATTGAAAAAAAGTTTTGTGTATCATTGTGCTTGTTCGCTACTTTTTTCAAAATTAAGTCTGGAGGACTTTTGAGAGTTTTTACTTCCCAAAAGCTCAGAAAGCTTCCTGGCATCTAATAAAAGCATTCGTTTGAAAAGATTAAACAGTTGTTTTGGGGGGTAACAGCGAAAAGGCTTTCTTTCTTTGTTGTGAGTGACAGGAATGGCCTCAAAAAAAATTTCAATTCTTAAAACTAAAACTTTGATAGTGACTTTTGAGATTAAGAGAAATCCATCCACACCACAGATAAATTTTTACACCTTCTCTCTTCTCAAAAAAGAGCATTGACTTTTTGATAAAAAAGAATACACAGAAATTCTAAGGACTAAAGAGTGAGGGAAGTTAGATGGTAACGAAAAGCCTTTTGCCTCTCTCAGGTGAAAGAGTTGAAGAGGAAGAGAGTTCTCAAAAAGCATCTTCATCCCTTCAAAAATAGAGAGCTCTTGCTATCCTGGTTTTTCGAAATCTCCTTCAAATCGTTCCTGCCTTCTCCAGTAAAATAAATATCAAATTCATGAACCGCAGAGATTCGTTAGTGCTGAATAATCCATCATTTCAAATTTTTAGAAGAAAAAGATTTTTGTTTTGCATAAAAAGAATGAGAAGAGAAAAGTTTTGGGAGGTCAATTTTGGAGAATTCTTTGAAGATTTCACGTAGAAAGGAATGGATTAGAGATCTTCACTCACTTTTAAATTCCTTGGGAGAAGGGATTTTATTTACCTTCACATCAACAACAAACATGAGCAGAAGAAATGATGATATTCAAAATGGAGAATGGAGTCGGGGGTCTGTTCCCCACTTTTTCATAGGATGTTTTCATTTCTATAAAAGCTTTGTTATTTCAAAATTTCATAGAAAATTTGCGAAAAATTTTTTTTTTTCTGGACATCACAGTTAAATTTCCCTCAGATTAAAATTTTGTTTGTTTGGAAACGTTTTTGAAGAAAGAGGTTTTTCTAAAAATTTTTTTTTCACTTGTAAAGTCCTACAAAATAAAATTTGCTTTTGTTTCTTCAAAAATATTTAATTTCTTCAGAATTCTAAAAGAATGAATCTTCAATAAGCTCCCAAAGAAACAGATATTTTAAAGGGAATTCCTCAATTGGCATAATTTTGAAATTCAGAGTTCCCTATCATTTTGCCTAGCAAAACTCAACTCCAAAAGATTCAAAAGGTTTTTCTCCTCCAAATAAATTGTCTTGCAAATCTATCTTCAAAAAGTCTCAACTCTCTGTGAAGCTCAGTTTTGCCATAGCCATAATATCATTTTGACTTCAATTTAGAATAATCCGCACAAAAATCATAATAAAATCTCCAGGATATTTGTCATCCTATGGTGGTTTAAAAGTTTCTCTCAATCTCAGTTTTTCATCTCTCTCAAGGTCTAATTTCTTTCAATAACTCGAAAAAATATTAAAACAAAAAAACTCTCTAAGAAAAAGTTTAATTTCTTAAAAAGTGAAACTTAAAGCTCTGAACTCACCATCCATCTTCGAAGCTTTTTCATTTTTCCCTCAAACCTCTACTCAACCAATGTTCATTTTTCCATGCACTTCATATGAGGGACTTCAAGAGATATACCATACAGCCAACTAAATTCAATCTCTGCTTTTAAGAAAAATAACTGACTAGAATCAGTCCATCTGAGAAAAGTTTTTTTTCAACATAAAATTTTACTCCCATTTTGAGCTCTCTCATCACGCCTTCAAAAATCTTTCGAGAATTCTTTTGGAACACCTGATCAACACACATTTCTTTGGATTCAGTAAAGGGATCCAGAATTACTTTTCAAAGATGCGAGGAGCATCAATTAGAGCTTGTCAAGTGTTAAAGATTCCTCGTTGACTATTTTTCAGTTATATTAAATTCGGCTCATAAAAATTAACAGAGAAAAACCAGCAACTTGTATTTTGAGTTTGATGAAGCTACAATCAAAACACCAATCCTTATGTTTTTTCAAAACCCACTCCCTTATTTTGATGCGAAACAGTCAAACATTGATTTTCAAAGACAAGAATAAGAGAAGAAAGGAATAAAAGCTAGGATATCGTTTTATAGAAAGTTAAAATCAACGTTTTAGTACGACATTGATTGCATCATCATCTTCTTCAAATTAATTCTGCCTAGTAAATATTTGTTTGAATTTGCCTTCCCGCCAAACCGTAGCTCCTCCTTACAAATACTTCTCCTCCCACATTAAATTACTCATGGTTTTCCTTAAACTGAGGATTATTGTCTTTTCTATTACCTTTTGGGCTTTATTTCTCGTATTTTATCTTAATGAAATTGGATAAAACTGTGTGGCTAAGAACATAAATTTTATTTCCAAGGAATTTTGTCGAGAGGACCGAATTTTAAAATGTTCTTAAAATAATTTAGAAACAACAAAAATTAAATCATATTTCAAATCTTCTTCTCCAGAGAAATCTCTTCCTTATCTCGCCAAAAAGGCTTTTACGTTCCCTTTATACGAAACATGAACTTTCAACTTCAATTCATATGTTTTTATAGAACAAATTGTAATTACATTCACTTCCTTCATACTTCTTTACAATAAATTCTAAACCACTTATCACGTCATCAGTCTCATATTGTATCATGAAACTATATTCTTTCATTTCTCCTTAGATTCCCAAAGTCTTCTCTATTCCTCAGCTACTCTCCTGCTTTTCAATCATCCCCCCTGATTTATTCCTATTTTGTGAATATTTATTTAATCTTCCAAAGAAAATTATGAACTCAACTTAGCTCAACTGATTGTGAATTTCAACTGCATATTCTAATTATTTTCTTTTGAGAATCAACCATGAGGAGTTGTGAAATGGGAGAGTGGGATTTTTTTATGGGAATGGGAGAGAGGATATAAATTGTTTATCAAAACTCATTATTCCACATATCAATAAAGAACAACTAAAATCAGCACTCAGCGTGGATTTTTAATGCATTTATTAAAAAAATAATTAAAACCCTTGAAACCCTCAAAACACTAAAAAAGCTGCTGCTGAATTTTGCCAAGATTAACTACAAACACATAACTCCAACCACCTTATGAACAAAACCCTCAGCATTGATCCTCCTATTAATAATGCCCTTTTATACAAACGAGCTTCTCTTCCGACCAATGATCTTGCCACCATGTCCACTCCTAAAGTTCAAGTCTTCCCTGTCATTGAAAATATCAACTCCATTCTTGATAAAAGACGGCCTTCTACCTCGACTAAAATTGACTCTCCTTCCTTCACTAGTGACACGGCTTCTTATTCCTCCATCAAAACTTTCTCTTCCTCTTCATTTAAACGTAGTCACGAAGGCATCACTTCTTCCCCTTTAATGAGTGTCATTCCTCCCAAAAATTATCATGTGCATCCCACCTCTGCTCACGCCTCTCTTCGAAATTCTCCAGAAAGCTTCAAACCTCAACATCAGAGCACAATCACTCACAGAGAGGCCGCAAACCTTGAGGCTTATAGAACGCAAAGATCCTCACCTGAACCATTTATACAAGCAAAACGTGGCTACCAACCTTTTGTTTCTCCTCAAAGAAAAAGTTTGGCAGGACTTTCAGTCGGAAGTGGTCTTGGAATAAAAAGTCCCAGTATCCCTAGCCCAGAGCTCAAAAGCCAGAGGTTTAAGGATGACTTGGATATCTTGGATGAATCAGACGTTGTCACGTCAGAAGGAGCAGGAGAGAACGTGAGTAGAATTTCAAATATGACACGAATCCACAATTTCAATGCAAGATTTCATGAAAATCGTCATAGAGCTAATTCAATCAAAAGAAAAAATACCATGGAATAGTAACATTGCGGGATTTATCATCTTTTGTTAACAATGAATTTGTAGTAGTAAAAATACACTTTTGAAGGAGAATGTCTTGAATAATATCTTGAGTTTCTTGGATTGTCCAACTATTGTGAATTTTTCTCGAGTCTTTTCAGAATTTAGAAATGAAGATAAATACAAATCCATCTTCAAAAAGAAACTCTTCAAACGATTATTAAGAGTATGGATTCAAAAATATGACATTTACCAACCTCTCTAGGGAATTAACGAATTGGAACAATATGCATTTTGGGATGCGTTTATGAATTTCAAGGAATTGAAAAAGAATTATCCAACATCTTTTACTCAGAACTTTGTCAGAAAATGTGAATATGTCAAAGATATTGTCAAAGATCTTGATAGAACTCTTCCTGAATATGAAAAATATACCACCGAAGCTGGGTATGAAGCCAATATATTTCCACTTTAACTCACATCTTCTGATAGAAAGAACGCATTATTGAAAGTGCTGGTGGCGGTCTCGAATAGTATAAAGGATGTTGGGTATATCCAAGGGCTGAATTCCATTGTGGGAGTCTTTTTGTTCTACTTAAAAGAGGAACAATCTTTCTGGGCTACCCTCTTTATGATGGAAAAATTAAAAGTCAAAGATTTACTCAAAGAAGACTTCCAAACAATCTATGTCCTCAATTATCAATTTGAAGTCTTTTTCGAAAATTATCTCCCAAAACTTAATGATCATCTCGTAATGTGCAAAGAATTTTTCTTCCTAACTCCCTCTTCTAGAACTTTCAAGCAATAACACTTGAACATGTGACAACACCTTGGTTTATTACGCTCTATTCATATTTCCTTGCTTTACCTCATGTTGTCAAGTTATGGAATTTATTCTTTATCAAAGGTCCAGCATTCTTGATCCAATTTGGTATTGGGGTCTTTGCATATTTTGAAAGAAATCTCATGTCAATTGATCCAGATGAAGTTCCAAATTTCTTGAAATCTGCTCTCAGAGATATCGAAAATTATGATGTAACCCTAAATTATTGATTGAGTTTTCTCACCCCCTCTAGAATCGTATATTTGAGAAAGCAATGGAGTTTAAAATTCCAAAAAGATTAATGAAGGAATTAGCTGAGCAATATGATAAAGGAAAACCAAAGCCTAAATTCTATAAAGATCACAACAATAAACTTCAATGGGACAGCCTTCAAGCCACCCTCAATACTGAAACTAGCATTCTTAGATACTCAGATCATCCAAATGACCTCAGAAGATCTTCAAATAGTTTATTATACAATTCAAAAATTAGTATGAGCCCAGAAAAACCAAAACCCAAGCCCAAGCAAGAAGAATCAAAAATAGGCAATATTTTCAGTGCAATCAGCTTTGATATTTCAGGCACTCTGAAAAATATCTTCAAGAAAAAGAACTCAGAACCCGCTGCTCCTACAACTAATCTTGATGACACAATGCTCAGCACAACTCAGCCCCTGGCTGCTATTAAGCTTCCAGATTTCAGTGTCCTTGGAGGAGTAGGAGAATCTTCACCAATAAAGGCTCAATCACAATCAGGAGCGGCTTCTCCACAAAAAGATGAATCGAAATTGAATATTGTTTTGAAAGGGATTGAAGATGAAGAGCCAGATGATACTGTGTTCTTTGTGGAACAATCGCCAGAGAACAAAAAGATTTGCGATTCTGGCTATGAAAACTTTTACAACAATAATTATTCATATTTTGATCAAGACGTCAATATTAATGAACTGCGATGTGAAACTGAAGCATTAAATGAAGCCAATGACGAAAGTCTTAACAATACCAAAACCTTTGAAGAAGTCAAAAAAATCCAATCTCAAAATAAGACTCACATGAGTTTTCTCAGAACAAGAAGTGTTTCTCCAACTTGTTCCCTAAGAGGGAGACTTCCATCCACAGATCGTCCCAAAGAAATGCCAAAACCTACTCACTCTCTCAGAGGCTACGATATCTCCACCCTTGTGAATGAAACCAACATGAATTACCGACCAAGATATGTTTCAAATTTATCTTCCAGAGAACCGGAAACTTTGTATAAGATGGATGAGATAAAATTACTTGATGAAAGTAAGTATAGGACCAATCCTATTCACTATACTGTTCACAATCATCCAACTTATACTCATCATAATTATTCAAATACAAGCACAAATACCAATCTCACGCATACAACACACTATAACAGTTTCAGTTATACAAACACACAATCCAATACTTATTTCAATAACACCAAATCAACCACCACAAACACATATGACTCCAGATATATCTATAAACCTACATACCATTAAGATATCTCGTGATATATTCATGTAATAATATCCATATATCTCTCTCTTTTAATTAATAATTTATTCATCTTTATTATTTTATGTCTATATAAATTATCCTTGTATTGTGCTTCCTTGATAGTTCAGGGACATCCTTCCTGATTATCCATCAAATCGAAAATGAAATAGATCATATCGCTCCCTCCCTTCTTTTCAAAGAAAATTAATCTTTCATTTGATTCCAAAAAAAACCTTTGATCGATTGATCGACATGGTTTTTTAATTCAATAAGCAAAATCATTTTTAATCCCTCATCAATATCTTTCTCTTTCCATGGGTTGCGCACAAACTCGAGATCAGACTGAAGAACAAGAAATTGAAGATCGTGAAAAAGATCTTGGTTTTCACAAATTCACCATTTCGCAAATCAAACAAGTCTATTCTCATCTCTGAAACTTCCTCTTATCAATCTCCTAGGCATTCTTTATCCCAAGTGGCCCAGAATCAATTAATCTCAATCAATTGCAAAAAGCTATAGACGATCTTGAATTGAGTTACAACGAGGTCGAATTAGAAAGCTATTCAATGTTTATTTCTGGATTCCTCATTGATCCAAAGGAAGAAGTTAAACACTATAATCTCAAGAGTTTGTTGCTTGCTATTTTCCTTCTTTCAAAAAGCTCACAAAAAGAAAAAGCAGCCGCTTTGTTTGATATCTATGATGAGCACTGTGATAGAAAACTCACAAGAGATGAAATAAGGGCAATGCTGATTTCAGCGATTGAAGTGGTGTTTAGTTATAGTGAGAAATTGTTGGATAATAACGAAGGAATGATTCAAATGCATCATGAAATCGTCACCGCCAAGGTATAAACAAAGAATTTTTGGAATCGTTTATCTCAATAGGAAGAAGAATTAATGGGAAAATTGTTTAGCGAGGAATTTGAAAAGGTTAAAGTGTTCAAAAAGGATGAATTTTGTCAATGGATTGCTACAACTGCTACCAAATTTGTTGATTTCACAAATCCTAAGCAGTAAACAAAATTGAATTACCTTCCAGGGTTAATAATGAATTATTGTATAGTATAAGAGAAGTAGTGATGGATTTTGTTTTACATACAAAAAAGACGCAGGTTGAATTGCAGCAAATATATAAACTTGGCATCAAGAGAAGCGAAACTATGCAAAAGCACGATTTTGATCTTACAAATGATAATACTCCTTCAGCAAGTGGCCATAAAGTAAATATTTCGAGACGATAAATTTGTTAAATCTTCCACAGGAAGGAAAACACTAAACATTTTGGAATCAGAATTGCCAGTCAGTGTGAATCTTATCAATTTTTTTTTTTCATATTTTTAAAAAATGTGAATCTGAGATTTTCCATGAAATACACAAATCTCTGGGGAGAAGAATACCATAATTCACCCTTCAGATGAAAAAACTCTATTGCATCTTCATATACTTTTTCAAGAAATTTAACAAAACACTCTTCCAATTTTTTCCAAAAAGTTTCTGAGGATTTTACCATCAAAGGCAATTGTATTCTTTCAAAACCAAAATGCATACTCATAAATTACTTCATTTATAATATGAAAACCATTAAGCTAGCTCCTTTTTCCATAAAAATTTTTTTTCCGCAATTTTTTATTTCAAGGCAGAAAACCCTTTGTATTCCAACCCATTCACAACTCTTTCATTAGTAAAAACACATTGATCAATCCGAGACTTTGGCGATCCAACTTTACAAAACCATTCTTTCCTATTATTTCTAAGCATCTCCTTCCTGAATAAAAAAGCACTTACATTGCTTTTATCTTCTCTGCGGGTCCTTGCATAGTTCCCCTTACACTTCCTGACACTGTATTCATTACCCATCCAGCTAATCCTATCCATACAGAATCGATAGACTATTTCACATATTTCGAAACCTAATTCTTTGCCTTTTTCTTGAGTATGTTTTCTAAAATAAACACCTTGAACCCTTCCAGTAATCTCAAAGTCCACAGATTGATATTGTTCTGGAGGCGGAGATTCTTCAATTTCCGGCTTAAAAGGCAGGAATAGAGGATCCTTTCGGGTTTCAATAACATCCTTATCACCCAATGTTACTTCAGCTAACAAAATTAGAATAATACTCTCATCGAGGCTGAGAAAGTTTACTTTTCGGAGTTACAAGGAGGAAATTGAGGATAAAGAATCCAAGAGTAATGGAAGTAAGGAATAAACCGATTTTCTTAATATCGGACATTAGGAGAGAGGTTTGATTGGTAAAGTTATTTTTTTGTATTTTTAAATCAGACAAACTGAAACATAAGGAGAGGCTGCTTTCAATTCATCAAAGAAATTTTAATTTTGTCCTTCAAGGAAAATAAATAAGTGACAAAAATGTTTTGAAATTTTCAATGCAAAAATTTTTCCTCTAAATTCCTTTTATTCAACTCAAGAGATTTTCAAAAAATCCCTTCTAACTTTGAATTATTCAATTGATTGTTCAGATCTGATAATTTTGCCATTAAAGGAATTTGGGACCATTGGCATGATTTCTGAAAGCTTGGTTCGAAGCTTCTCACAATCGGGACTGGTTATCCTTGGGCACCAAGTAAAATCAAAGTTCATCTCCTTCAAATTCCTTAAATTCTCCACTACTTCCTGTCCAAGTATTTCTAAGCATTTCGCCGTCAATTTATTGCATCTAGTAGATATCATTCTTAAAAGTTGAGATTTCCAAGACTTTACCCGAAATATAAAATCAAATGATTCAAAGAAACTAATTTTCGGCAAATCTCTATGATAGCTCCTGTAAACCCAGTATCTGATATTAAATCATTGCTAATGCAGAGACTCTTAACAAATTTTGAATTTTAAAAAAGCAAACCAGCTGAAATAAAGCTTTAAATATTGCAATTGTGGAAGATTTTGAGCGAGATTCGAGGCAATTATTATGAGTCCTTTGTCTGTAACAGGAGTTTCAGACCTTGTCAAATTTAAACAACCAAAAGTCAAAAGGGAGATAGATTTACCCTTGGAAATCCATGGAAAGTTTCCTAAGGTGCTTCAAATTGAGGGCAATAGCTTTGGAAATACCGTCTGCTGTTTGATCCAAAAATTCTCCACAGCTTTTCTATTTTAGAACAATTCCTATTCTTGGTTACTTTGCAAAGTTGATGTCCAATTCTTTCAGGCTGCTTAGTTTTGTCCCAATTTCATTGAAAACAAT
>Ga0182738_1002329_pt1 | contig 22646 bp, 19 predicted proteins | sample eDN5th30CBELigMG_FD_128876 | JGI IMG/M metagenome (GOLD analysis project Ga0182738, IMG submission 128876) | Enriched Miracle-Growth compost microbial communities from Emeryville, California, USA - eDNA 5th pass 30_C BE-Lig MG (version 2)... ...
AAATAGTCTGGTGGCGATAGCGAAAAGGTCACACCCGTTCCCATACCGAACACGGAAGTTAAGCTTTTCAGCGCCGATGGTAGTTGGGGGCTCTCCCCCTGTGAGAGTAGGACGTCGCCAGGCGAACCTAAAGAGATTTAAAGATACTATCTTTAAATCTCTTTTTTATTTAGGAATAGAAAAAATTCTACTGAAGGAAAAATGAGGAAATACCCTTTGAAAAGGGTATTCTAAAAAACTCCTTGTTTTATCATAATTTATATAAAAAATAAACAGCTATCGCCATATAATCCAGGCGATGGCTGTTTGCTTTGTTTCAATATTTCTAATGTTATTCTCAGGATGCCATGAGTTCCTATTTTTTATAAGAAAGATCGAGATCCCAGCGTTCTTCTATTAATGTTGTTCCAGTCCATTCTTGATTGGGCTTTTCTTCTGTTTGGATAAAATTAAATTTTTGATAAAGGTGACGAGCTGTTTCTAAGATGCTCACTGTCCATAGGTGCACATGCTGATAGTTTTGTTCTTTACAGAATTGGAGAGCAGTCTCCATTAGTTTTTTGCCTATGCCTATGCCTTGATAATTTTCATCTAAAATAAACCATCTTAGCTGTGCTGCTGTATCGCTAGATTTTGTGATGGCAATGGAGCCTGCATTTTTGCCGTTGACTTCCGCAATCCATAGTTGACCGCCATCTGTATCAATCAGAAATTCACTTAAACCTTTCATAACATAATATTCAAATATCTGTCCGAAATGATAGGTTTTTCCATATAATCTTCCATGAAGATGGGCAACATATCCGGCATCTCCAGGTTGAAATGGCCGAATAAGAACTTCAGATTGGGAGGGATATTCTTTGGTGTTGATGGATTCAATCGTTTCCATGGCTGTGACAAGTTTGGATAAATCCTCTTGCGATAGGTTTTTAATCATTTTATCCACTCCATAATTTGCACTTCTAACCAAGTCATTGTAAATTTTGTTGCCATATTCGGTTAGGTGGAGCGAATATTGGCGTTTATCCTCTGTTAATTGTTTTTTGGTGATGATGCTTTCTTCTTCAAATTTTTGTACAATTCGGCTCATATAGCCTCGGTCAATTCCGAGATTTTCTCTAACTTCCGTTGCAGTACCGCCATCTCTGTAATGGAGTTCTGTTATGATCCGGGCTTCTGTTAAAGGAAAAGGCTGATTATAAATCTCCTGATCAATTTTGCCGAGAACATTTGCATAATGCCTGTTGAACTTGCGGATTTTTTCTATGTAATGAATGGATTCCATCAGTTCTCCTCCTAATATTCTGAAAAATTAAACTAATGATAGTATAATGCAATATAGTTGACTGAGTCAACTATATAAAACAATTTTTGACTTTTATTTTTGAATTACTGAATTTTATAAGGATAAAATGAAGGGCTCGCTTTGCAGGGAAGGCTGTTATTGGTGAGGGAAGCCAATTTTTATTTAATGCAGCGGCTAAATTAGAAGATTAAAAGGAAAAGGTTTGATTTCTGCTCTTTCCGTTTTGGGGTTAGTACCCAATAAAAAAGGAGGAGCACCTGATGTTCTTGCAAGTCAGGTGCTCCTCTAAGTTTTTAACATATAAAAAGTATATTGCCCACTAGAAAGGGAAAAGGCTTGGTTCAGTCAAGGGCGTCTCTCATTTTTTTTAGATTTTCTTTGCTTTCTTTTTTGCTGGAACCTTCTTCAGCAGCCCGTTCAACACGTTTAATAAAGAAGGCAAGCAGTAAACTGATAAAGCCAATGATAAGAACAACAAAATAGGCGTCATTTATTCCTTGAATAGAAGCTTCCATAATCATATGTTCTTGTGATGCACCGTTTGCTCCCCCTGCCATTGCATCTTGAAGGTGAGTTTTGGTGCTGTTTGTCATGATGGTCACCAGCAGAGAAGTACCGACGGCGCCGGCTACTTGTCTAATGGTGTTGGAGATAGCGGTGCCATGCGCATTAAGCCTAGAAGGCAATTGATTTAAGCCGGCAGTCTGGATAGGCATAATAAACAGGGCCATTCCGATACGTCGACCTGTAGACATTAAAATAAGATAAGTATAGCTGGTAGAGTCTGTTAAATCGATAAAGCTGAAAGTTGTAATGATAATAATGGCTATGCCGATAATAGACAGCCATTTTGCTCCGAATCTGTCGAAGAGCTTTCCGACGACTGGACTTAATAAGCCCATCAGAAGTGCTCCAGGAAGCATTAAAAGACCTGATTCTAAAGCAGTAAAACCACGGGCATTCTGAAGGTAGAGAGGCAGCAGCATCATATCTGCATACATCATCATGGTAACCCCTATATTAATAATAGTGGTCAAGGAAAACATATTGTATTTAAAGGCCCGCAGATCAAGAAGGGGATTAGCAGAAACCAATTGCCTCCAAGTAAACAGACCAAGGGAAAGGACTCCCGCAATTAGAGAAACTATTACTACTGCACTTGACCAGCCTTCATTGCCTGCTACGCTGAAGCCGTACAATAGAGCTCCAAATCCGATGGTTGAAAGGATGGTACTAATAAAGTCAACCTTAGTGCGGATAGTTTCTGACACGTTTTTTAGATAGATAAAACCACAGATAATAATAATGACAGTAAATGGAATCATGCCGTAAAACATAGATTGCCAAGGGAAGTGTTCAAGGACATAACCGGTAAGTGTTGGGCCAATTGCAGGAGCAAAAATAATAGCAAGCCCCACCATTCCCATAGCTGATCCTCTTTTCTCTGGAGGGAAAAGGGATAAGACAACATTCATAAGCAATGGCATAATAATGCCAGCGCCAGCTGCTTGAATGAGTCGGCCAGTCAGCAGGACAGGAAAATTAGCTGCGATGGCTGATACAATTGTCCCAATAAGAAAAATAATCATGGAGCTTTGAAATAGTTGGCGAGTGGTAAAGCGCTGCATTAAAAAAGCGGTGATTGGAATCAAAACGCCATTTACCAGCATGTAGCCTGTTGTCAGCCACTGGGCTGTTGAAGCAAGAATATCAAAGTCGTTCATTAGTTCTGGGATGGCAACGCTCATAATCGTTTGATTAAACGTCGCAAGAAAAGCCCCCATAATCATAATGAACATAATTGGCCCTTTTTTGAGAGAACCATTTATTGTTGCATTTTTAGTCAATCAAATTCATCCTTTCAAATCTATCTTCAATCAAATTTACAATATGTTGTATAATTAACATTATATAAATGAGATTATAAGTACTATAAATGGTATTTACAAGTTACATATATTGATAAAGTGTAAATTAGTTTACATGAATATGTTTTTCTGTCGTTTATCTTTGGGATTTACGACATGATTATTAAAAATGTAGCTTGTTAGGGATAAGGAAGGGAAAAGGATATGATGGACAATAAAAAAACTCAAATAGACCCTCGCATATTGCGTACTAGAAAATTGCTTAGAGATGCATTGATTGAATTGATTCAAGAAATGGATATTCAAAAAATATCAGTCAATCGTTTGGCGGAGCGCGCAACGATTAATCGAGTGACCTTTTATCTTCATTATCGTGATATTCCAGATATGCTTGAAAAGATGGCGGACGATATGATTGAGGACATTTCGATGGTTTTAGATCAAACATCACCGAATTATAAGGCAGGTGAAAAGCAAGATTGGACAATGATGGTGAGATTTCTTGAACACATAGCCGAACATGCGAATTTTTATAAGGTGATCCTTACATCTAAGCGAATACCAATCTTTAGAGATCGCTTATTGGTGTTTTTGCAAGATATAATAGTTGCAAGGATAGAAAAAAGAGGAAGCAGCTTTCTTGCAGCAGGAGTTCAAAAGGACATTTTAGTATGGTACGATTCGGCAGCTTTGATAGGCACAATTATTGCTTGGCTTCAAAATGATATGCCATATACCCCATCCTTTTTAGTTAAACAATTCGCTTTGTTTCATCATGAGAGACTGGATATGACGGGGGATTAAACATGATTGGAAAAACATTGGATCTTTTTTATACACAAATGGGCAAGGGGATTCAAAAAGGCAATGCTTCATTGGAATATGTTTCGCATTGAGAAATGCAGCCCATGATATTTGCTGCTATATTTTATCGAGGAAAAGTATTAGGATGGGGTGCTGCTTAGAAATTATTAAGATTGTAAAAGTTCTGTTTAGTTTTTTCCCTGTATAAAAAAATCATGAAAGCTTGTGCTACTCTAGAGGTAACTTTTTAAGGGAAAAGGAGCTGGAGAGATTAATGAGAATCACGGTAGCTGGGGCAGGTTATGTTGGTCTTGTAACGGGTGTTTGTTTTGCGGAAATGGGTTATCAGATTATATTGGTGGATCATGTGGAGGAGAAGATTTCTTTGTTGAAAAGGGGGATTTCACCTATTTATGAGCCGCAGTTGGATAAGTTGGTTTCGAAAAATATGGGCGCAAATCAATTGTCCTTTACGACGGATTATCAATATGCTTATGCAAACTCAGATGTGATTTTTATTTGTGTAGGAACACCGGAAAATGAGGATGGATCGGCGAATTTACAGTTTGTGTATAAGGTTGCCCGGCAAATTGCGGAAACAGTCACCCGCGATTGTTTAGTTGTCATCAAATCGACAGTTCCGATTGGCACAAACGATAAAGTAGAAGTGTTTATGAAGCATCATTTAAAGCATGATGTAAAGGTGGAAGTGGCATCTAATCCGGAGTTTCTTTCTCAAGGAACAGCAGTCAGGGATACGCTGAATGCTTCCCGCATTGTGATTGGAGCAGAAAGTGAAGAGGCGAAGCAAGTATTGGCCGCTATTTATGCGCCATTTAAACAGCCTATTGTAATGATGAATCGCCGCAGTGCGGAAATGGTGAAATATGCTTCCAACGATTTTTTAGCGTTAAAAATTTCCTTTGTAAATGATATTGCCAATCTTTGTGAAGCCGTGGGAGCAAATATTGAAGATGTAACCAATGGAATGAGCTATGATGTTCGGATTGGCAATCAATTCTTAAAGCCTGGCATCGGTTATGGCGGTTCTTGTTTTCCAAAGGATACAAAAGCGCTGCACTGGCTGTCAGAAGAAGAGGGTTATGTACTGCGGACAGTCAAAGCTGCGATTGAAGTTAATGAGAAGCAGAAGTTTAAGCTGATAAAAAAGGCGAGAAAGGATTTTTCCTCTTTCCAAGGACTAAAGGTTGCGGTGTTAGGGTTAACGTTTAAGCCAGGAACGGATGACTTAAGAGAAGCCCCCTCCATTCCAAATGTCCGCTTATTATTAAATGAAGGGGCAATGGTCCATGTCTATGATCCAGCAGGCGCTGAGAACTTTAAAAGGCTTTATCCAACAGAAGTTGCTTATGAAAAAACTCCAGAAAAAGCATTGGAAGACGCGGATCTCTGCTTTATTTTTACAGAGTGGGAAGAAATTAAACTGCTGGATTTAAAAATATTTAAAGAGAAGATGAAAAAAGCCTTTATTTATGATGGCCGCAACTGCTTTTCTTTAACGGAGGCAAAAGCGGCAGGAGTTCAGTATCAATCGATTGGTCGGCCGGAAGTAAAAGAGTGGGAAGCAAAAACAGAAGCAGTACGATAAAGTGAAATTGGTTTTGCGCGTCCCCAATCTGGATTTTTTGTCTCGCTTATTCTCACTTAGGTGGGAAGAAAATCCTGTTAATGAGTGATAAAGGTTTGACAAAAAAGAGGCATCTTGCAAGATGTCTTTTTTATAATTGTACAGGAAAACTGAATGAAAATGGAAATGATGGTTAGTTTGTTATGTTTTAATTATTTTTCTGGAAGGATTTAAAGGTAAATGTAGAATTTTGTCGTAATAGTACGAACGATATTTGTTCAGATTTTATCTATTTAATAGTACAATATTACTATTAAATTTAAATCTCATACAAGCTACCTACTTGGGAAATGAGACGCCAAGTGACATATAAGACAGCTAAGCTGCCTAAAATAATAGCTATTTTAGGAGGATACTACATAATGATGACGTCTTTCATAGAAGAGCTTGACAAAGAATGGATAGAGCTGATTAAAGAGGCTCGAGATTTAGGAATTTCTATTGAAGAAGTGCTGACATTTCTAAAAAAAGATTAGATCTCTTTATAGGGGTCTTTTTTCTATTATTTGGCTTTTTTTTAAAGTAAAAAGTGCGCTAATAAGGATGATCGATGAATCACCATCTTTCTTCATAACAAAAGCCCGATTCTCGCATAAAGGAATAGGGCTGCTGCTAGTGAAAGAATATTCGGTTTAGATTCTTTATCATGTACGCTCCTTCAAATTTGGATTTACTTCAATTCCTTTGCGATTTTCTGCAAATATTCCGGAATTTTATTGGCGCCATGGCATGTATGGCAATAGATCACTTTAACGGCATGATTGGAGATATACTGATTTAATATGTGTGTCGGTATTTCTGTAGGGCATCCACAGGAAGTACAAAACAATAAATATTTATAGCTCATCTTAATCCAACCACCTTTAAAGTATATTTTACTAAAATATATGCGGCTTCTATTAAATTATACGTGAAAATAAACAAAAAAATAAGATTAATAGAATAAAAAATAGAGAAGAAAAAACGATGCAGATTATGCACTGCTTTTTTAATAGAAAGAGTTAGCTTCTATCCAGTGCTTATATTCTTCTGTGGGCAGCTTTTGGCTATTGATAGAAATGCTTTGCCATTCATAGATTTGCTTATAAAGGAAAGAGGTTTAATTGGAGATTGCAGTATAACGAAAAAGGGAGGTTTTGTGGGAAAATAGCTCCTTGATGAAAAATCGCAGAAAAATAAAGAAGCAGGTGATATTTTTCCGATAAAAAAGCAGTACGGGCAGATTATTTTTATCCGCCTGTACTGCTTTTAGTTATGCAAGTCCTTGAAGATGCCCAAATAGGAGAGAAGGAATGCCGATGATAAGCTTCTGGTTAATGGAGCGATTTTTTTTTGCCGCATCGAACACAGTAATCATTATAATAGCTGTATTTATGTCTGCGTTTAAATAAACAAATAATCGATTTGATTTTCGACATTTTTATGCTCCTTCCTGAAAAGCTATACTATTTTAATGACTAACGTCATTTTATGGAAAAAAGTTGTTTTCATCTGTTAATTGTTTTATATTAAGTAAATTATACCATAAGAAATTCGATAAAACGCATAAAATATTCGACAAAATACTATATTAAGAACAAAACAACCAAATTTTATAATAAAAAGATGACCACTATACTTTTTCATAAGATAGATAATGTATAAAATATGCAGTAAAAGGTGTGGATAGAACCAAAAATAAAGTTTAAATAATTTAGTTGTAAACTATATTGATAGCGCTTACATAAAGGTGATATGATAACTTTGGCTTGGAAATTTTAAAATATTTGCTTTGTCTGGGAATTCATTATTAATGGAGTGAGGGGATAAGCAGATGGAACGAAAAAAAGCGTGGCGGATGTTGGCTATTTCTCTAATTTTTTGTTTAGTAAGTGCTGTCGGTGCTTCATTTGTCCAAACATCAGGGGGGAAAGTAACGATAAAGGATTTGCGTTGGGAAACCCCTTCAGGGCATATGATGAGTGCATTGCTTTTTATTCCTGAAAATGCTACGAAAGAGAATCCAGCCCCAGCTATTGTGACAAGTCATGGCTGGTATAATACAAGAGAAATGCAAGATTTGAATTATGTAGAACTTTCCCGGCGCGGCTATGTTGTTATGTCCATTGATATGTATGGTCACGGCAACTCAGATGCAGTTAAACCGGAGGAATGGATAAATCGAGGAACAGGCATGTATGATGCAGTGGAGCTCATGGCAGATCTGCCGTATGTAGATAAAGAAAAAATTGGGGTTACAGGCCACTCAAATGGTGCGAGGGCAGCCAACTGGTCTGTAAATGAGGATAATAAAAAAGAGACGCCATTGATTGCATCTGTCTTGCTGATTGCAAATGATGCAATGTATACAGATGATCCAGGCGAGCCGTGGTATTGGGCCCTAAAGCCTAAGGATGCCGATTATGCTAATGTCTATGGTTCCCGTGATGTTGGGATTGTGGCAGCCCAATATGATGAATTTTTCTTTAGAAGCTTAAAGCCAGATGGAACATCGACTGTCCCGCGCGATTTTATTAAAACTTCCTCGGCCCAGTCGTTCTTAAATTTTGGCATAGACCCTAAAGACGGAGAAAAGCGGGAAAGCTATACCATCTATAAGCAAAAGATAGACGGCGTGGAAGCAAGTCGCATCATCTATAATCCGGCACAAATACATCCATGGAATCATTTCTCCAAAACAGTAGTGACTAGCACCATTGAATTTTTTGAGGATTCTTTAGGAGCACCTAATCCTATTGCAGCGACTAATCAGATTTGGCAATTGAAAGCCTGGTTCAACTTTTTAGGGTTAATTGGTTTTGGGATGTTTATCGTCAGCATAACAAAAGTATTGCTGTACACTTCCGCATTTGCTTCTCTTCGGGCAGCAAAAAAGGTGGAGCCGTTGGCAGCACCTGTTGGAATGGGAAAGATTTGGTTCTGGGGAGGATTAGCGGCAAGTGCAGTTGTATCTTATTTTAGCTACTTGCTTCTTTATAATTGGTCTGTGGAAAATATTAAACCATTTTTTCCGCAGTTTGTGCCATTTTATATTGGAAATTGGAGTCTTGCAACAGGCGTCTTTTCTCTTATTGTCATGTTTTTCTCCTACCACTTTTATTTGAAGCAGAATGGCTTTAGCCTTCGGGACACAGGAGTAGTCATCAGCTTTAAAGCATTAGTGAAAACAATTGGCATGGCCATGAGTGTGGCAGCACTTTCCTATAGCCTTGTATTTATTGCAGACTATTTCTTTAAAACAGATTTCAGGCTATGGGTTCTGACAGTTAAAGCATTTACTCCAGATAAACTTCTTATCGCCTTAAAATACTTGCCATTTTTCCTTCTATTCTACATTGTAAATTCTATCGCCATCAATTGCTTTAACTATGTAAAAATCGGCAGCAAAGAGTGGATCAATACAGCCATTGTAGCCTTGTTCAACTCTCTTGGCATCATCATCATTGTTGCTGTCCAATATATAACATTTTTTGCTGCTGGAGAAGTGTATTATCAGGATCTATCTCATATTATTGGGATTTGGCTATTCCCGATTATCATTATTTTAATCGTAGCTGCTGTCATATCCCGCAAAATATATAAAGCGACGAACAATCCGTATCTCGCTGGATTTATTAATGCATTCATCGTAACACTCATTACGGTTACTAATACGCTTACTCAATTATAAATTTTTGTGGGGTATAGTTTGAAAAAACCGTTCCGATCTTCAGGGATACGGTTTTTTTATTTTATTTACTCTCGACTGAGTATATTTTTTTGGAAATTGCCTTGTTATTTCTTTTTCTTTGCATTGTGGTTCAATTTTTCGCCGCTTTGGTTCATTTCTCTAATAGTTTGGTTTATTTTTTTAAAATAGATATTTTTCGGTGAAATTCGCCATTTTTGATTATATCCTCTCCTGCATAAAGGAATTCCAATGAATGCAGCAGCTTGATTGAACAGCAAAATATTAAAGAAGCAATAGAAAAATTCATGATTAGCCTTCCTTTTCATTTTAAGATAGACATGAGACCAGTGATTATTGAAAAAGAAGCATTGCAGAGCTGTATGTACGCTATTTCTGGTTAGAATGTTTTTTCCTCTTTATCACGCATTAACGGATTTTTGGCCCCATCTCAAGATCGGGAGGGATAACCGTCCCTATGCCCCTATAAGTAAAGTCCGATTAGTTGAACCAACAATTAATAGCGATGGAGCCTTACTGATTTTTAAAGTTGCTTATTTTTTAACCTTATTCCAAGGAGCTAATACAAAGCTTTCCTTCCAAAATCATTCACACTACTGCCATAGACATCTCTATTATCTGCATCTATAATATATTCATAAAAAGGAGGTGCGAATGATGGAAGATATATTAAAGCAAATTGTTTCCCAATTGAACAAAATGGAAAGTAAAATGGATTCAATGGGAAATAGAATGGATTCAATAGAAAATAAAATAGAGTCCATAGAAAATAAAGTTGGATCCATGGAAAATAGAATGGATTCAATAGAAAATAAAATAGAGTCCATAGAAAATAAAGTTGGATCCATGGAAAATAGAATGGATTCAATAGAAAATAAAATAGAGTCCATGGAAAATAAAGTTGGATCCATGGAAAATAGAATGGAAGCATTTGAGAATAATCAAAAATCACTTATAGCTGAGCAGAGTGAAATGAGAAAAGAAGTTGGATTTTATTATGCTAGTATGATGAAAAAAATGGATGAAACAAAAACAGAATTAAGCAGCGAAATCAAACAAGTGACAGCCATTCAAAAACAGCATCAAAGTGTATTAGAATATTTAAATGATCAGCAATAAAGTTACTTGCAAGTCCCCTCTTTATGAACTTTGTCTACATTATTCTTTAACCGCCCTAAGCTGCTTTTATGCGATATTCCTTCCGAGTTTTTAGAAATAGGCAAATTGCAGCGTGATTTCTACCTCATTTTTATACATCCATAACTAGGAAGAGAAATGCTCTTGTTTTTTACAGGCTTTTTTGACTTTTAATGAAAAAATATTTTCTGAAGGATGCAACTATTGTTTTATTTGCAATATATATTACGTAAAAAAGAAGAGGGTTCCTCTTCTTTTTTACGTAATAGGAAGTAAATTTTAAAAAATGAAAGAATTGACATTCAGGAAAAAACTGTCTAATATTATGTAGACCGATTGTTATAATTTTAGGGGTGTAGACATGAAATACAAAAAGGAAGGGAAACGGGAGCTGATTATAAAAACTGCTTCTCACTTGTTCCAATGTCAGGGGTATCATGGAACAGGCCTTAATCAAATCATTGAAGAAAGTGGAGCCCCAAAAGGTTCTCTTTATTATCACTTTCCTAAAGGAAAAGAGGAAATTGCATTAGAAGCCATCCTGCTTATGAAGCAGCAAGTATTGGAAGAGGCGCAAAAGGATTTAGATGCAAAGGATTCTGCAGTGGAAGCATTTCAATTCCATATAGAGAAGATTGCAGCAGATTTTGATAAAAAAGAGGATATGGAAGGGCTGCCGATTGGATTGATTGCATCTGAAACAGCATTAACCAATGAAAAAATTCGCTGTGCCTGCCAATCAGCGTTTCAAGAATGGCAATTTTTTTATGTAGATAAATTGCAGCAATTTGGGTATCCAAAAGAGAGGGCAGAAGAATTAAGTGTTGCCATTAATGCGATGATTGAGGGAGGCTGTATTCTATCTCTAACAAGTGAAAGTGGAGACCCGCTTCGTATGATTGCTAAACAGCTGCCTTTGCTGTTGAAAAGGGAAGAATAGAGGGGGAAAAGAGAGTATGCATGCAGATACAAGTGCAGCAGTGGCCAAAGAAAATAATATGGAAAATATCAGAACAGTTCCAGTTATTATTTCTTTTGTGCTTGCTGGTTTTATTGGTTTGTTTAGTGAGACAGCTTTAAATATGGCTTTAAATAATTTGATTACAAGTTTTGGAATTCATGAAACAACGGCACAATGGCTGACGACAGGCTATTTGCTGACATTGGGGATCTTGGTTCCAATATCTGGATTGATTTTGCAATGGTTTACAACAAGGCAGCTGTTTATTGCTTCTTTGATTATCTCTATTATTGGAACATTTCTTGCAGCGATTGCTCCAACATTTAGTGTGCTTTTGATTGCACGTGTTGTGCAGGCAATTGGAACAGCTTTATTGCTTCCACTTATGTTTAATACGATTTTAATGATTGTGCCGCCGCAAAATCGAGGCAGAATCATGGGGATTATTGGATTAGTCATCATGTTTGCACCTGCTGTGGGGCCAACATTGTCTGGTCTTATTTTAAAAAGTCTTTCTTGGCATTGGATTTTTTGGATTTCTTTGCCGCTATTAGTAGTTGCCCTTATTTATGGCATGTATTTTATGCAAAATGTAACAACACCGACCAAACCTAAAATTGATGTTTTTTCTATTGTATTGTCAACGCTTGGTTTTGGCGGAATTGTTTATGGCTTTAGCAGTGCCGGAGAAGGAGGCGGCTGGAGCAACCCAGTTGTTATTGTCTCGATAGCAGTGGGCATCATCGCTTTGGCTATTTTCTGTTGGCGTCAAATGAAGATGGAAAAACCGATGCTAAATTTAAGTGTGTTTAAATATCCAATGTTTACATTAGGCTTAGTGATGATCATTATTGGGATGATGACAATTTTGTCTTCCATGATTTTATTGCCATTATATTTGCAGACGTCCCTTGCTTTAAGCACGTTTGCAGCAGGGCTGTTATTGCTGCCAGGCGGAGTAATCAATGGGCTGCTTTCTCCTGTAATGGGCGGTTTGTTTGACCGCTTTGGACCGAAATGGCTTGTTATTATTGGTTTTATTATTATTACTGGAACGATGGTTGGCTTTACAACGATTTCGATGGAAACAACATCTGCTTTTATTGTGGCACTGCATATTTTGATGATGATAGGAGTTTCCATGGTGATGATGCCAGCACAAACCAATGGCCTCAATCAGCTGCCTAGAGAACTATACCCGGATGGAACGGCGATTATGAATACTCTGCAGCAAGTGTCCGGGGCAATTGGAACAGCTGTTGCCATTTCGATTTTATCATCCAGCTCGAAGAAGTATATGAGCAGTGTAGCAGATCCTGAGAATCCCCTTAATCAATTGCTTGCTTTTACAGAAGGAGTAAAACATTCTTTTGTATTTGCGATTATTTTAGGGGGGATCGGTTTAATACTATCTATTTTCCTGAAAAGGGTAATGGTAGACCATACAGAGACACATTAAAAGGAGAAGCGTCTTTTGGCCGAGTGTTTGGTCAAAGGATGCTTCTTTTTTTTTGCTGACTTTGATTATTTAAAGCCTATTTTTAAAACAGTACCTTGCAATAAACAATACCTTATGTTATTCTGTATCCATCAGGTGTTTTTATATTACAGTACTATACAATGGACAGTACTGAATAATACAAAGGATAGGGTGACGTTATTTTGAATGTCCAATTTAAAAAAGGGGTTTTAGAGCTGTGCGTTTTAGTGCTTTTAGATAAGCAAGACCGGTATGGATATGAGCTGGTTCAGAAAATTTCTGATCAGATTGAAATTTCGGAAGGCTCTGTTTATCCATTGCTTAGACGATTAACGAAAGAGGAATATTTCACCACATATTTGCAAGAGTCTACGGAAGGTCCATCTCGCAAATATTATAAATTAACAGAAAAAGGCAGGGCGTATCTCTATGAACTAATTGCTGAATGGAATGAATTTTCAAATGGGGTCAATCAACTAATTAAAGAAGGTGTAAAAAATGACTAAAGATCAATTTCTGAAAAGTTTAGAGTCTGCTTTAAGACCATTGTCACAGGCAGAGCGGCAGGATATTATCCAGGACTATGAGGAGCATTTCTTAATCGGTTTAGAAGAAGGAAAGTCGGAGGAGGAAATAGCAGCCGCTTTAGGATCGCCGAATCAAATTGCTAAAGAATTGCTGGCATCCTACCATATTGAAAAAGTGGAGACGAAAGCAACCACTGGCAATGTTTTTCGAGCAATGTGGGCGGTTATTGGCTTAGGCTTCTTTAATTTAGTTATTGTTTTAGGGCCGTTTATTGCGTTATTGGGTTTGGTTTTCTCAGGCTGGGCGGTTAGTGTTTCTTTTATTCTTTCCCCAGTGCTTGTTCTAATTGATGCAATATTCCAAGGATCATTTCAATTCTTTTATCTCTTTATGTCGTTTGCGCTTTGTGGAGCAGGGCTCTTGATCGCCATTGGCATGTTTTATGTGACGAAATTTTTAGTAAAAGGATTTGTCCGCTATTTAAAATATAATGTATCGCTTGTGAAGGGTGGTTTAAAGCATGATTAATCTAAAAAAGATCTCCATCATTGCCCTTATCTTAATTGGAATTGGAGTGGCGGGATGTCTTCTGACTTTTCGCGCTGTAGATAAAGGCGTTGCTATTCATGAGGAAAAAACATTTGACAGCAGCAAGATTACTGAAGTGGAAATCAGTTCAGATAACTCACATGTAGAAGTAGTTCCAACAAAGGGCGCTGAGGCAAAAGTAGAGGTGTCTGGTAAGGGGCCAAAAGATATGAAAAAAGAATTTTTGGCAGCTGTTGAAGGAAATGCCCTTATTGTCAAATGGAGAGGAGAACATAAAGGATTTATTGATTTTCCTATTATGACCGAATCGCTTACGATAAAAGTGACATTGCCTGAGAAACAATATAAATCCATGATGATTCATACTGATAATGGAGAGATCCAAGCAGCGGGCTTAAATGCAGATCAATTAACAGCTGACACAAATAATGGACGGATTGAATTAAAAGAGATTGCTTCTAAAAATGTGGAAGTAGAAGCGGATAATGGAAAACTGATGCTTGATCATGTAAGCGGAAAAATCAAAGGAAAAACAAATAACGGACAAATTAATGTTAAAACAATAGATTTAGAGCGTTCAATACAGCTGGAAACAGATAATGGCCGCATTGAAATTGTAACAGAAAAAGAACCGACAAATGTGGCTTTTGATGTTCATGTAGATAACGGCCGTGTTAATATTCTCGATAAATATGAGGGCAATGCTGTTATTGGGGATGGAGATCATGTCATTAAACTAAAGACGAATAATGGAAAAATTAGTGTAACAAAATAGATAATGAAAAAGGGCAGCGAGTTCTATTATTAAGTAGTTCCGATAATGTGGAGAAAATCTAAAATCGCAGCATGGAATAATCATATAATTAGCAGACAAAAGCTCGGGATTTTTTCCGAGCTTTTGTCTTTCATATGTTTGACTAAAGAGGAAGTAGTAGAAGTCCGCGTTGGATAAATAAGCGGAGAAATTTCTCTTATTTAGGAAATAGCACGGAAAATAGCTTGAATAGACGAAAGGATTCCGACTATGGACTTAAAAAACGTGAAAAAGAGCAATATTATTTCGCTTAATCGGAAAATCTCCGCTTATATCCCCCGAAACTAGCTCTATTCTGCTGTCTAATCGAAAAATCTCCGCTTATTTTAATGATCTCTAGTTACTCAAAAAGGACATCTATTACCTACTTAAGTAAAAAAGTCAACCTAGTAAATAGCACGTTGCCAAAAACAATTGTCAAGCTGGTTTTCAGGTTGCGATTTTACTTGCTAATTACAGTAGTAATATCTCCTATTCGTTGCTATATAAGAGGAAGATAAGAGACCAACTCATATGCGATTTGGTCTGCTAATTAGCATCCTATTTGGTATGTTTCTCCACCGAAACGGAACTACTTATTCTATTATCCGCTGCCTATTTAAAATTCATCACCTTTTAAATAAGCAAAAGACCGTTTCTATCTAAAATTTTTATTTGCCGCGCTGATGTTTGCTTAATATACCCTTGCTGTTCAAACTCCGCTAACTTGCGGCTGATGGTTTCAGGAGTTGTCCCTAGATAGGAAGCAAGATCTTTTTTGCTCATTGGCAGCACAAATTCTGTTGTTTGTTCTGCCAGATCCATGCAATCAGCTAGATAAAGGGCGATCCGTGTTTCCACCTTTTCTGTAGCAAAGCTGGCTGCCTGTTTTTCGGACTTTTCAAGTCGGGAAGCAAACTCTGCTAATAAAGAAAAAGAAATGGAGGGATATTTTATGATCAAGTTTTGCAAATCAGACCGTTTTATTCTGCAGATTTGAGCATTTGTCATCGCTTCTGCATATGCTTCCTGTGTTGTTTCATTAAATAAAGCAAGCTCTCCTGTAAATTCCCCAGGATATAGTATGCGAATAAGCTGCTCTTTTCCTGATTCAGACAGACGGTAAATTCTTATTTTTCCGCTGCTGACAATATATAAGGAGTCAGAATGATCACCAGCTTGATAAATGGTGTCTCCTTTTTTATACGAAATAGACTGGACGGCATCTATAATTTCCTTGCGATGCTTTTCTTCCAAGTGATTAAAAATGGGAACCAAAGATACACAAGACTGGTGGCTGCATATCTGATGTTTCTCTGCCATAAACTCTGCTCCTTTTTCTGCTGCTTCTATTATTAGCTTGCCTTATTGGCGGCACAATAATCATCAGGATATACCGGGCCGATTGCTTTAGGCAAGATCTTTTTTTGCTGAAAAGCTGTTAGCCGCATTCCATGAAGAATGACCATTAAGACACTTGCTTCATGAATAAACATGCCAGACGCCAAATGAACAGATCGAAACAATACTCCTATTAGCAAGAGACATGCCACTCCAACAGCAAAAAACGTATTTTCCTTCATATTGCGCATTGTTGCTTTTGAGAGAGAATGGGCATAGGATAATTGAGTTAATTTCTCTGCCATCAGTACAATATCTGCTGTTTCCATGGCTGCATCTGTGCCGCTTTCCCCCATTGCCAAGCCAATATCTGCTGCAGCGATGGCTGGGGCGTCATTAATGCCATCTCCAATCATTGCGACAATATTTCCTTCATTTTGCAGTTTTTTTACAAATTCTACTTTGTTTTCTGGCAATAATTCAAAATGGTATTCTTTTATATCTAGCTGAGCGGCGACTAGTTCTGCTGTTGCTTTATTGTCCCCTGTGAGCATAAGGATTTTTTTGATGCCGCTTCTTTTCAGTGCTTCGATTGCGGCAGGAGCATCTTCGCGGATTTCATCAGCAATAGAAATTACCGCAGCAACGGTTCCATCAATTGCAGCAAAAATAGCTGTATTGCCAGCCTTTTCGCGGCTCGCTGCATAAAGATCTGCTTCTTCTGTCAGCACAATATTTGCCTCTTTTATTAATTGGCGATTCCCCACCACTACAGAAGAGCCTGCCACTATCGCGCATATTCCTTTTCCTTTTATCACTTTTGGATGGAGGGGCTTTTCTGTAAGCTTTATTCCTTTTGCCTTTGCTTCTTTTATGATAGCTTTTCCTAAATGATGTTCGGAAATGTTTTCTGTTTCCGCCACTATTTTTAATAAATCGTTTGCGTTCCTGCCGGTAAATATGCGGATATCTGTAACAGCTGGTTTTCCTTTTGTTAACGTGCCTGTTTTATCAAAGATGAGGACATCTGTTTTTGAAAATGCTTCGATTACTTCTCCGCCTTTTATTAGGATGCCATTTTTGGCGCCATTGCCAATTCCTGCAACAGTTGATACGGGTGCCCCAATTACCAGTGCGCCAGGGCAGGCAATCACTAAAAATGTAATTGCTAAATGAATATCCTGTGTTAAAGCATAAACAAGCAGGGCCAAAAGGATAATAGAGGGAGTATAAAGGGAAGCAAAACGATCGAGAAACTTTTCGGCAGTGGTTTTTGAAGCTTGAGCCTCTTCTACCAGTTCAATGATTTTGGCAAAGGCTGTATCTTCTCCCACTTTTTCTGCCACTACCTCTATATATCCGCTATCGACAATCGTCCCGCTGAATACTTTATCTTGTGCCTTTTTCATTACAGGTGCACTTTCCCCGGTAATGGCGGCTTCGGCCAAAGCCGCATGCCCCTTTATAATCCTGCCATCAACAGGCACCTTTCCGCCAGTCCGGATAATAATATGGTCGCCTTTTCCCACCTCTTCTGCAGGCAGCTCCACTTCTTTTCCATTGTGGAGAACGCTTACTGTTTGCGGAGCCATATCGAGCAGCTCTTTTAAATTAGTGCGTGTTTTTTCCAGTGTGCGTATTTCTAGATAAGCGCCAAATAAAAAGAGGAAGGCAACAACAGAAGATTCCACATATTCTCCTATTAACAGGGCGCCAATCACCGCGAGAATAACCAAGAGTTCAATGCTGAAGGCCTTCATGCGCAATGCTTGCATGGCTTTGATCCCGATTGGAATACCCGCTGCTGCAGTAGAAAAAATAAGGGAAAAGCTTTTTAGCTCCTCTTGTCCTAATAATCCAAAGAAAAACCCAATAAGGATCAAACTGCCGGAAATAAGGGTAAGAGGTTGTTTATTTTTATAAATAAATTCTATCATGTGGTTCACATCCTTTGATGAAGAAAAATCGAATATTTCAGCGTTTGGCAGATATGACGGCATAGCCTAATTTGCGGATTGTTTGTGCCAATGCATCTGCATCAATAATTGCTGCATGATACTCTGTTTTGACCTTGCTTGTGTGGAATAATACTTTAGCGGTTTCCACACCTGGTGTATTATTTAAGACAGTTTCTATTTTTTTGATGCATGAGGGGCAGCCTAATGTTTCTAATTGAAAAACAGCTTTTTCCATTTTAAATTCCTCCTTTGTTTGGATAGGTTTATCTTAGCGGAATTGTTACTTTTTTAACTTGATATAGATCAAGTTTTAGAAGAAAAATAGTTTTGCTGGATATTTTGACAGAAGAGGAAGGCGAAAACTGGAGCGCTGTAATATTTGACAATAGATAGGATGTCCTTTTTAATATGGGGAGAACGGTCTTTATGGGGAATAAGGCTAGTCTTATTTAAAATAGCGAAAAAGCAGCCATGTCCTTTCGAATGGAAAGGAAAGATTCGACTAACAAAAAAAGAAAGCGTTATCTTTATTTATCGGCCTTTACGGGCAGTAAAACCCCCACCTCAAGAGGATGAGAAGAAACGATAAATCTAGGTGGGTAGAAACTTGCTGAGTAAAGGCCCGATTGATTCAACTAACAATCAGTTGGGGACGTGGAAAACCCCCACTGATTGAAGTTTCACTTTATATCGCAATTGGGAGGAGAATGGTTCCATGAAAAAAGAGACAATGCAGGCAGCAGTACTTACAGAACTTAAAAATATTATGCTCCAGGATAGGGAAATTCCCGTTCCAAAGGATGATGAGGTATTAATTCAAATAAAAGCAGTGGGGCTTTGCGGTTCAGATGTTCATTACTATGAACATGGCAAAATCGGAAACTATATTGTAGAAAAGCCAATTATATTGGGACATGAAGCTTCTGGAGATATTGTAGAGGTGGGGAAAAATGTTGTTGGTCTTTATAAGGGCCAAAGGGTATCCATTGAACCTGGGGCAACCTGCGGCGAATGTGCTCATTGCAAAGAGGGACGCTATAATTTATGTCCAAGTGTGGAGTTTTTGGCAACGCCGCCTTATGATGGGGTGTTTTGTGAATATGCAGTAATGCGGGCGGATTTGGTTTTTCCTATTCCAGATAGTATGAGCTATGAAACGGCCGCGCTAGTGGAACCTTTTTCAGTAGGAGTGCATGCGGTTAGCCGCGGGGAATTAAAAGCTGGCGAAACAGTGATTATTTTTGGAATGGGGCCAATTGGACTTGTTACTGCTGCGGCAGCTAAAGCGGCTGGCGCAGGCATGATTATTGGCGTTGATTTAGAGAAAAGCCGTTTAGAAGTAGCCAAAAAAATGGGTGCTGCTTATACGATTAATCTACGGGAAGAAGACTTGGAAGAAAAGGTAAAGGAATATACAAATGGCAAAGGGGCAGATCTTGCGATAGAAACAGCCGGCAGTCCGAAAGCGGTGCAAGGAACGATTTTGTCTGTCCGCAGAGGGGGAAGAATAGCAATCGTCGGTTTGTCGCCACAAGATGAAGTGCCTGTAAATGTCTCCCAAATTATTGATAAAGAAATTGATGTAAAAGGAATCTTCCGTTATCACCATACGTATCCGCGTGCTATTGAAATGCTTGCTGCTAAAGAAATCGATATAGAAAAAATAATTACTGATAAATATTCCTTAGCTGAAACAGCAGAAGCCTTTGAAAAAGCAATTCATGATAAAACAAATACCTTAAAAATCATGATTTATCCAGGACAGACTAGCTAAGGGAGCGGATCTATTTAAAGAAAGAGGCACTTGCATAATAAGTAGTTCCGTTTCGGTGGAGAAACATACCAAATAGGGTTCTAATTAGCGGACCAAATCGCAACCTGAAAACCAGCTTGACAATTGTTTTTGGCAACGTGCTAATTACTATGTTGATTTTTTTACTTAAGTAGGTAATAGATGTCCTTTTTGAGTAACCAGAGATCATTAAAATAAGCGGAGATTTTTCAGTTAGACAGCAGAATAGAGCTAGTTCCGGGGGAATAAGCAGAAGTTTTCCGACTAAGCGAAGCATTATTGCTTTTTTTCACGTTTTTGGAGACAATAGTCGGAATCCTTCCGTCTATTCAGGCTATTTTCAGTGTTATTTCCTAAATAAGGGGAATTTTTCCGCTTATTGATCCAAATCGGACTTCTACTACTTCTCCTTTTGTCAAGCTGTTGAAAAACGTTCGCTCTCTTCGTCATTCCCCTTTTCTGCGGTGCTCATTACCCCAAAAAAGGTAAATCCGCTCCTCAAAAAGGGGAATTCCTTGATAGTCAAACGTTTTCATTCAGCCTGAAGGTTTGCTTCAAAACTTTCTCGACACGCAGACAAAAGCTCGGGAAAAATCCCGAGCTTTTGTCTGCTGATTATATTGTTATTCCATGCTACGAAATTTTATGTTATTTGTGCTGCAGTTTTAGATTTTCTTCACGATATCGGAACTACTTACTTGCAGAAGCCCCTTTTGCTTTTTTAAAATTCCTCATACACCGCAGGATCTTGATCCGCAATTCGTCCATCCGGTCGGCTTAAGCTTGAAATCTGATTCATTTCTTCCTTTGTTAAAGAAAAATCAAAAATATTCAGATTGTCCGATTGGCGTTTTGGCGAACTTGATTTTGGAATTGGCAGAGCACCAAGCTGAATATGCCAACGCAAGATGATTTGTGGAATGGTTTTCTGATAGGAAGCAGCGATCTTTTGAATTGTTTCATTCTGCAGAACATTATTGGCGCGTCCTAGCGGGCTCCATGATTCTGTAACAATACCATGCTCTTTATCATAGGAAAGCTGTTCTTTCTGTGAAAAATATGGATGCAGTTCTACTTGGTTGACGCTTGGCGTGACGCCTGTTTCTTTAATAAGGCGGTCCAAGTGCTCTGGCAGGAAATTGCACACGCCAATAGAGCGGATTAACCCCCATTTTTTGGCATCAATCAGCGCTTGCCATGCTTCTGCATATAAATCTGTTTTTGGGTTTGGCCAATGGATGAGAAATAAATCGTAGTAATCTAGTTTAGAACGGTACAGTGATTCCTGGATGGTGTAGATGGCTTTGTCATATTTGTGATGGCGGCCAGGCAGCTTGGATGTTACAAACAGCTGGTCTCTGCTGATAGAGCTGCGGCGAATGGCTTCTCCAACGGCCCCTTCGTTTTCATAATTAAAAGCAGAATCAAGCAAGCGATAGCCCATATCAATGGCGCTTGTCATTGCCTGAACGCCTGCTGCTCCTCTTAAATCATAGGTTCCAAGACCGATGGCGGGCAATGCTAATCCATCATTAAGTGTAATTTCTGGAATAGAAATATTCATTATATCCTCCTTTTTTTTGACTATTTAAAATAATTATAGAGAAAAAAGGAGGCAATCGCTAGCATTTGCACCTACAAAGACTAGTTGCCCCAGCTATTGTAATAATTAAAAGGATTCGTTGCATCTGCAGCTGTTCGGAATATTTTTTTTTGCTTTTTTAGGTTTTCGATAGTGATAGATAAGGATTTGGGATTTATGGCCTGATCATGCATTAAGATAATGCTTGCCCGATTCCGTCTATCATTGTATTGAATATGCTGCTCGATGATTTTTCGTAATTTTTTTTTATTCTGCGGTTTTTTCCAGTCTTCGCTGTCGACATTCCAATCCCACATTTGAAAGCCAGCTTTTTTCATCGCTTTACGGTAGGGCGAGGTCATATATGGTTTGCTGCCATAAGGTGTTCGGACAATGGCAGTGGTTATGCCTGTGATATCTTGGACAATTTTTTGGGCATCTTTCATTTCCTTTACAGCAGTTTGCGGTTTTTTATAAAATTCCTTCGGCTTATGGCTCATTCCATGCAGGCCGATGGTATGGCCTTCTTTTACAATTCTATTTAAGACTGTCTTATGCGATGCTGCATTTGGACCCAATACAAAAAAAGTTGCTTTCACTTTTTCCTTTTTTAATAAATCAAGAATTGTGTTTGTATATTGATTAGGTCCATCATCAAAGGTTAAATAGATGGATTGTTTATTTTCATAAGGCTCCGTTTTGGCATACACGGCATGTTCCGAATGAATCATCATCATAAATATAACAACAAGGGAAATATATGTTTTCATCATCTTTCCACCACCGTGATATTGAGATAGCAGGTTGTCACTTGAAAATTAGGGCTTGTCAGTTGATAATATAATAAATCAGTTCTACATTTATCGCTATTTAATGAGGTTTTTGAAGTTTCACTTTATATCATATATTAAATAGTCTATCCAATTATTTGAAAATGATGAGAATAACTTAAAGGGTTCGGAGGTTATAATGGCAGATTTATTTAAAATTATTGCGGAGATTGTCAATATTATTCATGATGTCATTATGGTGGCAGCAGCGCAAATTGGCTGGCAGGCAACCGACAAAGACTTGCATTTATGGATTATCGGCATTATTGGCATCGTTGCTTTTTTTATTGTGCAGGTGATTTTTAGAAGGCTGGCCAAGTGGAGCATTACAAGCATTTCGTTTATTTATACATTTACCTTAATCCTCGTACTGGTATTTGC
>Ga0182738_1002331_pt1 | contig 22620 bp, 18 predicted proteins | sample eDN5th30CBELigMG_FD_128876 | JGI IMG/M metagenome (GOLD analysis project Ga0182738, IMG submission 128876) | Enriched Miracle-Growth compost microbial communities from Emeryville, California, USA - eDNA 5th pass 30_C BE-Lig MG (version 2)... ...
CCTGGATGACGTAGGTGCGGTTGCCGTGCAGCACCCCCACCTGCCCGGCGGCGATCGAGGCCGCGTGGCGGCCGGTGTCCAGGCCGTCGCCGGCGGCCTCCACGCCCACCAGCTGCACCGACTCGTGCTCCAGGTAGGGGTGGAAGATGCCCATGGCGTTCGAGCCCCCGCCCACCGCCGCGACGATCACGTCGGGCTGGCGGCCGGCGTCGCGCGGCATCTGCTCCAGGCATTCGCGGCCGATCACCGACTGGAAGTCGCGCACCATCATGGGATAGGGGTGCGGGCCCGCCACCGTGCCGATGATGTAGAACGTGTCGTCGATGTGCGTGACCCAGTCGCGCATGGCCTCGTTCAGGGCGTCCTTCAGCGTGCGCGAGCCGGACTCGACCGGCACCACGGTGGCGCCCAGCAGCTTCATGCGGTAGACGTTGGAGGCCTGGCGGCGCACGTCCTCGCTGCCCATGTAGACCACGCACTCCATGCCGTAGCGCGCGGCCACCGTCGCGGTGGCCACGCCGTGCTGGCCGGCGCCGGTCTCGGCGATCACGCGCGGCTTGCCCATGCGGCGCGCCAGCAGCGCCTGGCCGATGCAGTTGTTGACCTTGTGCGCGCCGGTGTGGTTGAGGTCTTCCCGCTTGAACCAGATCTGCGCGCCGCCCAGCTTCTGCGACCAGCGGCGGGCGTGGTAGACCGGGTTGGGCCGGCCCACGAAGTGCTCGAGCTCGTAGGCGAACTCGGCGACGAATTCCGGGTCGTCGCGGTAGCGGTCGTAGGCCTGGCGCAGTTCGTCCAGCGCGTGCACCAGGGTCTCGGCGACGAATACGCCGCCGTAGGGCCCGAAATGCCCGCGGGCGTCGGGAAGGTCGTAGGGTTTCATGGCATCTCCGTGGGCCGGAAGCGCAGCCGCGGCGCCAAGCGCCGCGGTTGTAAGCAGCCTGTCGCAACCGGCCGGTATGCAACCCGTCATTCTACCCGACCGGGCAGGCGGGCCGGGCCGTCGGCCCCTTGCGCAGCCGGCCCGGGCGGACGGCCTCGGCTGCGCCCGCCCGGCGGCTCAGCCTCTGGCGCCTTCCGGCAGCGCCATCTCCAGCACCCGCGCCACATGCAGGGCCTGGCGCTGCGCGCCGTCGTGGATCTGGTGGCGGCAACTGGTGCCGTCGGCCACCACCAGCGCGTCGGGCGCGCCGCGCACGGCCGGCAGCAGGGACAGCTCGGCCATCTGGAGCGAGGCCTCGAAGTGCTCGGCCTCGTAGCCGAAGCTGCCGGCCATGCCGCAGCAGGACGACTCCACCGTCTCGACCTTCAGCCCCGGGATCCAGCCCAGCACCGCCTGCACCGGCCGCAGCGCGTCGAAGGCCTTCTGGTGGCAATGGCCGTGCAGCAGCGCGCGCGGCTGCGGCAGGGGCGACAACTCCAGGTCCAGGCGGCCGGCGGCGCGCTCGCGCACCAGGAATTCCTCGAACAGGAAGGCGTTGCCGGCCAGCCGCCGGGCGGGCTCGCCGTAGCCGTAGTGCAGGAACTCGTCGCGCAGGGTCAGCAGACAGGACGGCTCCAGGCCGACCACCGCCACGCCGCGCTCGACCAGGGGCAGCAGCGCGTCCAGCGTGCGGCGCGCCTCGGCGCGGGCCTCATCGACCAGGCCCGCGGCCAGGAAGGTGCGCCCGCAGCACAGCGGCCGGCCGCCGCCGGGCGCGGCGTTCAGGTGGACCCGGTAGCCGGCCGCCTCCAGCACGCGCCGGGCGGCGCGGGCGTTGTCGGGCTCCATGTGGTTGTTGAAGGTGTCGACGAAGAGCAGGACTTCCTTGACCGGCGGCAGGCCGGCGCTGGGTGCGGCGCCGGCCTGCCGATCCTGCCCTGTCCCGAGCTCCTGCGCAGCCGGGCGATCCTGCCCCGGCCGGGGATGCTGCGCGGCCGGTGCGACGGCCTGCCCCGACCGGCCGGCTTCGCGGCTGGCCTCGTCCAGGAAGGCCGGCGCAAAACGCGGCAGCGAGCGCTGCGGCGCGAAGCCCAGGCGGCGCAGCAGGGCCGTCGCCCCCGGCAGGCGCCGGCCGGCGTCCAGCAGCCCGGCCCAGCGGCCGGCGGCGTGCGCATAGCGCGGCAGGTAGGCCACCAGCCGGTCGCGCAGGCGCAGGCCGTGGCGCGCCGCCCAGGCCGCGCGCGCCTCGATCTTCATCCTGGCCATGTCCACGCCGGTCGGGCAGTCGCGCTTGCAGCCCTTGCAGGACACGCACAGGTCCAGCGCCTCGCGCACCTCGGCGCTTGCCAGGCCCGCGCCGCCGATCTGCCCGGACAGGGCCAGCCGCAGCGTATTGGCGCGCCCGCGCGTGACGTGCCGCTCGTCGCGGCTGATGCGGAAGCTCGGGCACATCGTGCCGGCGTCGAACTTGCGGCAGTGGCCGTTGTTGTTGCACATCTCCACCGCCTTGCCCAGGCCGCCGGCGGGGTCGCCGCCGGTGCCCGGCTCGGACTCCTGCCCGGTCAGCGGGTCGCGCTCGACGTCCCAGGCCGACCAGTCCAGCGCCGGCCGGATCGGCACGACGCGGTAGCCCGGCGGGTAGCGGAACAGCCGCGCGTCGTCCATGGCCGGCGGGTCGACGATGCGGTCGGGGCAGTACAGGTTGTCCGGATCGAACAGCGCCTTGATCTCGCGGAAGGCCTGGTTGATGCGCGGGCCGTACTGCCAGGCCACCCATTCGCCGCGGCACAGGCCGTCGCCGTGCTCGCCCGAGTAGGCGCCCTGGTAGCGGCGCACCAGCGCGCAGGCCTCCTCGGCGATGGCGCGCATCTTGCCCGCGCCGTCGCGGCGCATGTCCAGGATGGGCCGCACGTGCAGCGTGCCGACGCTGGCGTGCGCGTACCAGGTGCCCTCGGTGCCGTGCTTGCGGAAGACCTCGGTGAGCTGCGCGGTGTAGTCGGCTAGGTGCTCCAGCGGCACCGCGCAGTCCTCGATGAAGGACACCGGCTTGCCGTCGCCCTTCATGCTCATCATGATGTTCAGCCCGGCCTTGCGCACGTCCCACAAGGCCTTCTGGGCGCCGGCGTCCTCCATGCCGACCACGCTGCCGGGCAGGCCCAGGTCGCCCATCAGCTCGCCCAGCCGCGCCAGCTGCGCCGACAGCGCGGCCGGGTCGTCGCCGGCGAACTCCACCAGCAGCACCGCCTGCGGCTCGCCCACCAGCACGCGCTCGACCACCGGCCGGAAGGCCGGGTTGCGCAGGGCCAGGTCTATCATGGTGCGGTCGACCAGCTCGACGGCCACCGGGCCCAGCCCGACGATGTGCCGGGTCATGTCCATGGACTGGTAGAAGTTCGGGAAGTTGACCACCCCCAGCACCTTGGCGCGCGGCAGCGGCGCGAGCCGGATGCGGATGCGCCGGCTGCAGGCCAGCGTGCCTTCCGATCCCACCAGGATGTGCGCCAGGTTGGGCGTGCCGTCCTCGGTGTAGGGGCGCGGGTTCTTGCAGTCGAAGAGGTCGATGTTGTAGCCGGCCACGCGGCGCAGCACGCGGGGCATGCGCTCGTCGATCTCGCCGGCCTCGCGCCGGGCGATGCCTTGCAGCCCGTCCAGGATGGCCTGCACGCGCGCGTCCGCGGGCGGCCCGTCCAGCGGGCCGAAGTGCGCCAGGTGGCCGTCGGCCAGCACCGCGTCGATGCCCAGCACGTTGTGCACCATGTTGCCGTAGGCGATCGAGCGCGAGCCGCAGGAATTGTTGCCCGCCATGCCGCCCAGCGTGCACTGCGCCGAGGTCGACACGTCCACCGGGAACCACAGCCCGTGCGGCTTGAGCTGCGCGTTCAGGTGGTCCAGCACGATGCCGGGCTCGACCAGCGCCGTGCGCGCCTGCACGTCCAGCTCCAGCAGGCCGGTGAGCCAGCGGCTGTGGTCCACCACCAGCCCCTCGCCCACCGTCTGGCCGCACTGGCTCGTGCCGGCGCCGCGCGAGACCACCGGCACGCGCGCCTCGCGGGCGATCTGCAAGGCCACCAGCAGGTCGTCCTGGTCGCGCGGCACCACCACGCCCAGCGGCATGCACTGGTAGATGGACGCGTCGGTGGCGTAGCGCCCGCGCGAGCCGGCGTCGAACAGCACGTCGCCGCGCACGTGGGCGGCCAGGTCGCGGGCGATGGCCGACTGCGCGGCCGGCGCGTCGGCCTTGAAGCGCGCCGCCGGCCCGAGGGGGGAGAACACCATGTTCGGCTCCTGGCGCGCTATTTGGAAGAAGGATGGCCGATTTGCATGGCCGGCCCCGGCGCCTCGCGCGACGGCGCGCCGCTGCGCTCGGCCCGGCCGGCATCATCTGGCCCGCCCCGTGCCGACTCGCCTGCCGCACCTGCCGCACCTGCCGTGCCTGCCTCACCTGCCGTGCCCCCGCGCAGCCGGCGCAGGCCGGCGGCCGCGAGCGGCCAGAACAGGATGGCGAGCGCCAGCGTCACCAGCGTGCCGACCAGCCCGTTGGACCAGAACACCGACAGGTCGCCGCCCGAGACCAGCATGGTCTGGCGGAAGGCGTCCTCGGCCCGGTCGCCCAGCACCAGCGCCAGCACCATGGGCGCCAGCGGATAGTCGAGCTTCTTGAACAGATAGCCCACCACGCCGAACACCAGGATCAGCCAGATGTCGAAGGCGGCGTTGTTGACCGTGTAGGCGCCGATCGCGCAGACCGCCAGGATCAGCGGCGCGACGATGGAAAACGGCACGCGCAGGATGGCGGCGAACAGCGGCACCGTGGTCAGCACGACGATCAGCCCGGCCAGGTTGCCCAGGTACATGCTGGCGATCAGCCCCCAGACGAAGTCCTTCTGCTCGACGAACAGCAGCGGCCCGGGCTGCAGCCCCCAGACCATCAGCCCGCCCAGCAGCACGGCCGCGGTGGCCGAACCCGGTATGCCCAGCGACAGCATGGGCAGCAGCGCACTGGAGCCGGCCGCGTGCGCGGCGGTCTCGGGCGCCAGCACGCCCTGCGGGTTGCCCTGCCCGTAGCTGTCCGGGTCGCGCGCGAACTTCTTGGCCACGCCGTAGCCCATGAAGGACGCGGCGATCGCCCCGCCCGGGGTCACGCCCAGCCAGCAGCCGATCAGCGCCGAGCGCAGCAGGGTGAACAGGTAGCGAGGCATCTGCAGCCAGGTGCGCAGCACCACCTTCAGGTCCAGCGCGGCGCGCTTGCCCTTGAAGGCCACGCCCTCTTCCATGGTGAGCAGGATCTCGCTGATGCCGAACAGGCCGATCACCGCCACCAGGAACTCGAAGCCGCGCAGCAGCTCGGTCAGGCCGAAGGTCATGCGCAGGTCGCCCGACACCGTGTCCATGCCCACGGCCGCCAGCAGCAGGCCCAGGCCCATGGAAATGACGATCTTGGCCTTGCGCTCCTTGCCCATGCCGATGAAGCTGCAGAAGGTCAGCAGGTAGACCGCGAAGAACTCCGCCGGCCCGAAGCGCAGCGCGAAACGGGCCACCAGCGGCGCCAGGAAGGTGATCAGCAGGATGCCCGACAGCGCGCCGAAGAAGGAGCCGGTGAAGGCCAGCGTCAGCGCCTGCCCGGCCTTGCCCTGCTGGGCCATCGGGTAGCCGTCGAAGGTCGTGGCCACCGACCAGGCCTCGCCCGGGATGTTGAACAGTATCGAGGTGATCGCCCCGCCGAACAGCGCCCCCCAGTAGATGCACGACAGCATGATGATGGCCGACGTGGGATCCATGGTGAAGGTCAGCGGCAACAGGATGGCCACGCCGTTGGGCCCGCCCAGGCCGGGCAGCACGCCGACCACCACGCCCAGCAGGATGCCCACCATCATCAGGCCGACGTTGTGCCAGGACAGGGCGACGGCGAAGCCGCCCATCAATGCGTCTATCGCTTCCACGTGCGTCCCCTCTAGTAGCCCAGCATGGTTTCCACCGGCCCCTTGGGCAGCGGCACGCGGAACTGGATCTCGAACACCCAGAACAGCAGCAGCGCCGCGGCCAGGCCGAAGGCGGCCGACTTCCACCACGGGAAGCGGCCGACGAAGACCATGAAGCCGGCCAGGAACAGCGCCGAGGACACGTAGATGCCCAGCCAGCCGATGGCCAGGACGTACAGCGCCAGCGGCAGCAGCACCACGCCGACCTGGCGCAGCTGCGTGGCGGTGACGAAGGGCGTGCGGTCGGCCTCGCGCCAGGCCTGGGCCATGGCGACCAGGCTGCAGGCCAGCACGATGACGGCGATCCACATCGGGAAATAGCCGGCCTGCGGCCCGTCGTCGGTCCAGCCCACGCCTATGGACAGGTTGCTCCAGATCGCCACGGCCGCCAGCAGCGCCACCGCCGCGGCGACCGCGATCTCCACCGCCATGCGCGAGGCCACGCCGCGCTCGCCGGGCGTTTCCCCTCCATGGGCCGGGCCTGCTTCGTTTGCTTCGCTTGCTTGCATCGTTGCCTGTCTCCCTGTTGCGCATCGCCAGGCCCGGCGCCGCGCATCCGCGCGCGCCGGGCAACCCAGGCTAGAACCCGGCGTCCTTGACGATCTGCTTGTGCAGCTCTTCGTCCTTCGCCAGGAAGGATTCCAGCTCGGCCCCTTCCAGGAAGCTGGCCTTGAGCGCGGAGCGGCGCATGTACTCCTGCCACTCGGGCTTGGCGACCACCTGCTTCATCAGCTCGGCGTAGAAGCGCGCCTGCTCGGGCGTGGCCTTGCCGGGCATCATGATGACGCGCAGCATCTGGTAGTCCACCGGCAGCCCCTGCTCGGCGCAGGTCGGTATGTCGTGCCAGCTCTGCGTCTCGGTGATCTTGTCGGTGTAGTCCATGCGCTGCCTGGCGAACACGCACAGCGCGTTGTGCTCGCCGGCGCGCCACTGCGCCACCGATTCCGAGGGGTTGTTGACGTTGGCGTCGATGTGGTTGCCCGACAGCTGCGTGGCCGCCTCGCCGCCGCCCTTGTAGGGCACGTAGATGAACTTGGCGCCGGTCTGCTTCTCGACCATGGCGGTGATCATGTGGTCCTCGCGCTTGGAGCTGGTGCCGCCCATGCGGATCTTCTTGTCGCCCGCGGCGGCCGCCTTGACGAAGGCATCCACCGAGCCGTAGGGCGACTTGGCGTTGGTCCACAGCACGAACTCGTCCATGGCCACCATGGCCACCGGCGTCAGGTCGCGCCAGTTGAAGGGCAGCTTGCTGACCAGCGGCACGGTGTAGAGCGCCGACGAGGACACCAGCAGCTTGTTCGGGTCGCCCTCGGACGCCTTGACGTCCATCAGCCCTTCCGCCCCGGAGGCGCCGGCCTTGTTGACCACCACCAGGGGCTGCTTCATCAGCTGGTACTTGGCGATGATGCCCTGGATGGAGCGGGCCATCTGGTCCGACGCGCCGCCGGCGCTGAAGGGCACGACCATTTCGACCGGCCGGGTCGGCTCCCAAGCGTGGCTGGCCGCCGGCGCGGCCAGCAGGACGGCGAGCGCGAGCCCGCCTTGCAGTTTGCGATGCAGGTTCATCTGTTGTCTCCTCGGGTGGCAGTGTTGCTGCTCTATGGATATGAGGCATGGCTGGGGCTTGCGGCGCACGGCCCGCGCCGCCGGGCCGGGGTCATGCGGCCTTCAGGCTGGCGCCGCCCCGGTTTTCCTGCAGGCTGGCCATGGCGGCCTGCACGCCGCTGCCGGCCAGCTTCACGCCCGACAGCGCCAGGCCCATCTCGCAGCCGGCCAGCGCCGCCATCAGCGTCAGGTCGTTGCAGTCGCCCAGGTGGCCGATGCGGAACATGCGCCCGCGCACCTTGCCCAGGCCCGCGCCCAGCGACATGTCGAAGCGTTCCAGGATCACCTTGCGCACGGCGTCGGCGTCCACGCCCTCGGGCATCACCACCCCGGTCAGGATGGGCGAATAGGCGGCCTCGTCCAGGCACTGGATCTCCAGCCCCCAGGCGCGCACGGCCTGCCGGCAGGCCTCGCCCAGGCGGCGGTGGCGCGCGAACACCTGCTCCAGGCCTTCCTCCTGGATCATGTCCAGCGACTCGTGCAGGGCGTAGAGCAGGTTGGTGCTGGGCGTGTAGGGGAAGTAGCCGGTCTTGTTCATCTCCAGCATCTCGTGCCAGTTCCAGAAGCTGCGCGGCATGCGCGAGCCGCGGCCGGCCTCGATGGCGCGCGGCGACAGCGCGTTGAAGCTGATGCCCGGCGGCAGCATCAGCCCCTTCTGCGAGCCGGACACGGACACGTCCACGCCCCATTCGTCGTGGCGGTAGTCCGCCGCGGCCAGGCCCGAGATGGTGTCCACCATGAAGAGCGCCGGATGGCCCGCCGCGTCGATGGCGCGGCGCACCGCGGCGATGTCGGAGGTCACGCCGGTGGAGGTCTCGTTGTGCACCACGCAGACCGCCTTGATCTCGTGCCCCGCGTCCTGGCGCAGGCGCTCCTCGATGCGCGCCGGGTCCACCGCGCGGCGCCAGCCCTCGGCCCCGGGCAGGCCCAGGAATTCCGGCTGCAGGCCCAGCGCCTCGGCCATCTTCTTCCACAGCGTGGCGAACTGGCCGGTCTCGTACATCAGCACCCGGTCGCCGGGGCTGAGCGTGTTGGCCAGCGCCGCCTCCCACGCGCCGGTGCCGGAGGCCGGATAAATGACCACCGGGTGGCGGGTCTTGAAGATCTTCTGCATGCCGGCCAGCACCTTCAGGCCCAGGGCGCCGAACTCCGGGCCGCGGTGGTCGATGGTGGGATAGCTCATGGCCCGCAGCAGGCGGTCGGGCACGGGGCTGGGGCCGGGAATGTGCAAAAAGTGCCGGCCCGCCGGGTGGAAATCCAGCTTGAGCATGGCTCCTCCTCTGGTTGAATTTTGAATGCAAAATACTTTATTCCAACACTTCCCGGAAGTCCATAGCGGGTTTCCATTCCCTGCCTGGGAAGAAACCTCATATAATTCAACAAATTGAAAGCAAGCCTGGGGATCGCGCCGCAGGCCATGGATTGCATGCGTAATACAACCGTCTACCAGCCCCTGCCCGACGAACCCGCGCCGACGCCCCTCAGGGTGAACCGGCCCATGCTGCACCAGACCGTGGTCGACCACCTGCGCACCCTCATCGTCGAGGCCGTGCTGCCGCCCGGCATGCGCCTGAACGAGCGGGAGCTGTGCGAAACCCTGGGCATATCGCGCACGCCGCTGCGCGAGGCGATCAAGGTGCTGGCCGCCGAGCGGCTGGTGGATATCTCGCCCAACCGCGGGGCCACCGTCGCGCGCATGACCGAGGAAGACGTGCGCGTGGCCTTCGAATTGATGAGCGGGCTGGAGGCCTTCGGCGGGGAGCTCGCCTGCGAGCGCATCACCGCCGCGCAGCTGGCCGAGATCAAGGCCCTGCACTACGCCATGCTGGCCTGCCGCGAGCAGCGCGACCTGTCCGGCTACTACAGCCGCAACCACGCCATCCACGACCGCATCAGCCAGGCCGCCGGCAACCCCGCGCTGCGCCAGATCTACGTGTCCACCAACCTGCGCCTGCAGGCGCTGCGCTTCAAGTCGAACTTCGACGAGGCCAAGTGGGACAAGGCCGCGCGCGACCACAGCCAGATGATCGAGGCGCTGGAGGCGCGCGACGGCAGGCGGCTGGCGGACATCCTGCGCCGGCACCTGCTGGACAAGCGCGACGCGGTGCTGGGGCTGTGGCGCGCGGACGCGCAGGCCGAGGCGCAGGCGCAAGCCGTGGCGCAGGCGCAAACCGCGGCGCCCGCGCCGCGCTGAGCCGGCGGGGCTGCGCAGCGCACGCCCCCATCACCCCGGGATCGCGCCAAGCGCGCCGGGCCTTGCGGAAGGGCCGGAAACCGGCCGCAGACCGCTACAGCGTGCGCCCCAGCCTGCGCAGGAAATCCTCGCACTGGCCCAGCTGCTCCAGCGAGACGAACTCGTCGGGCCGGTGCGCCTGGTCTATGCTGCCCGGCCCGCACACCACCGTGGGCACGCCTATGCCCTGGAACAGCCCGGCCTCGGTGCAGTAGCCCACCTTGCGCGTCTCGCGGTCGCCGGTCAGCGCGCGCACCAGCTCGGCCACGGCGGCCTGCTCGCAGTCCTCCAGGCCGGGCGACGCTCCGGTGCTCTCGATCTCCACCGCCGCCTGCGCGAACTCCGCGCGCATGCGCGGCAGCAGCTCGTCCTGCACGTAGCGCTCGATCTCGCCCTGGATGTCGGCCGCGCGCATGCCCGGCAGGTTGCGGAACTCGTAGGAGAACTCGCACAGGTCGGGGATGGTGTTGACCGCGATGCCGCCCTGGATCAGGTTGGTGGTCATGGTGGTGAAGGGCACGTCGTAGAAATTGTCGTAGGGCCCCCGGGCCTTGTAGGCGTCGGCCGCGTCGCGGATGCGGCAGATCAGCCGGGCCGCGTGCTCGATCGCGTTGCAGCCCTGCGGCGTCAGCGAGGAATGCGCCGCCTTGCCGTGCACCCGGCAGCGGTAGACGTTGATGCCCTTGTGCGCCACCACCACGCGCATCGCCGTGGGCTCGCCCACCACGCAGCCCTCCGGGCGGATGCCGCGGTCGCGCAGGTCGGCCAGCATCAGCGGCGCGCCCATGCAGCCCACTTCCTCGTCGAAGGACAGCGCCAGGTGCAGCGGCTTGCCGCGCGGCATGGCCAGGAACTCCGGCACCAGGGCGAGCGAAGCGGCGATGAAGCCCTTCATGTCGCAGCTGCCGCGCCCGTACAGGCGGCCGTCGCGCTCGGCCAGCCGGAAGGGGTCGGTGTGCCAGTCCTGGCCGTCCACCGGCACCACGTCGGTATGGCCCGACAGCACGATGCCGCCCTGCTCGCCGCCGTCCTGCGCGGGCAGCGTGGCGAACAGGTTGGCCTTGGTGCGCTCTTCGTTGTGGACGAGCCAGGCGTCCACGCCCTGGCCCTTGAGCCAGTCGCGCACGGTTTCTATCAGGGCCAGGTTGGAATTGCGGCTGGTGGTGTCGAAGCCGACCAGCGTGTCGAGCCAGGTACGGGTATCCATGCGGGAAGCGGCCGGCGGCACCGGCCGGGCGGTAGCGTCAAAAGCACAGTGTAGACGAGCGATGCGGCGCGACCGCCGCCGCCGGCCCGCGAGGCGATACGGCGACGCGGGGCCGCTTGCGCGATGGGTGGCAAAAAAATAATAATGGGAATCATTCTTGAATTTAATGACCCATCCATCGATGCCCCGCTGCCCCGGGGCCGGCTCCTCCCCATCCCGATGTCCGCGCCCGCCCCGCCCCGTCCCGCCAAGCGGACCGCCACCGCCGCGACGCTACGCGAATTCGTCGACGAGCTGCTCGGCCACTATCGCGACCTGTACCGGCACTTGAGCTTCCAGCTGCGCAACACGGACGACGCCGCCGACATTGCCCAGACCAGCTTCGAGCGCGCCTACGCCAGCGGCCTGCGCGGCGCGCGGGAAGGCGGCATGCAGGTGGAGTCCTCGCGCGGCCTGCTCTTTCGCATCGCGCACAATCTCTGCATCGACGAGGCGCGCCGCCGCAAGGTGGAGCAGGCCTGGCTGGCCGAACACGCGCCGCTGGAAGCCGGCCGGACCGCCCCGTCGCCGGAGCAGGTCGTGTCCCAGCGCGAAATGGCCGAGCGCGTGGCCGCCGTCCTGGCCGGCCTGCCCGCGCGGCGCATGCAGGTCTTCGTCCTGTATCGCGCCTACGGCCACAGCCGCGCCGAGATCGCGCAGCGACTGGGCATCTCGGAAGCCGCGGTGGCCAAGCACCTGGTGCGCGCCACGCTGGACTGCTCGCACGCGCTGCGCAACCTGCGGCTGCAGGACGACGCGGCAAGCGACGGCCCATGAGCGACGCCATGCAGGCGCCCGACGAAGCGCTCATCGACCAGGCGCTGGGCCTGATCGCCACTTCGGCAATGGCGACCGAACGCGGCTCGCGCCGGGCCGAGGGGCGGTTGGCGGCATGGCGTGCCCGAGCGCCGGAACACGAGGCGGCCTACCGGGAAGCACTGCGGCGCTGGCAGCTGCTGGGCGCGGTCGCGCCCGAGATGCGCGACCGCTTCCCGCCGGACCTGCCGTCGCCCGCGGGCGACGGCGAGCGCGGGAAAGAAGGACTCTCGCGCCGCACCTTGATCGGGCTGGGCCTGGCCGCCTCCTGTACCACCCTGCTCGCCGGCGGCTGGTACCGAAGCCGCCCGCTGTACGCCGCGTCGTACGAAACCGGGCCCGGCCAGCTCTCGCAGGTATCGCTGCCCGACCACGGCGACGGCAGCGGCCTGGGCACCCGGATCGACCTGAGCGCCCGCACGCGGCTCGACGTCCGGCTCTACCGGGACCGGCGCGTGGCAACGCTCGCCCACGGCGAGGCGCTCTTCACCGTCACGCCCGACGCGGGCCGGCCGTTCCGCGTGCACACCCGCGGCGGCGTGGCGGAAGTCGTGGGGACGGTGTTCACGGCCAGCGACCGCGGCGGCCCGGTGTCGCTGGCGGTCGAGGAAGGCCATGTGCGCTTCAGCCCCGCGCCGCGCGACGCGCGCTGGTACGACCTGTCGCCCGGCGGCGAGCCGGTGGACCTGCGCGCGCCCGCGGCGGTGACCTGGCGCGATGGCAAGCTCGATCCGGTGCGCCGCATCGCGCCCGACAGCGTGGCCGCATGGCGCAACGGCTGGCTGTGGTTCGACGACCAGCGGCTGGACGAGGCGCTGCCGGCCATCAACGCCTTCCGGTCCCGGCCGCTCGAGGCGGCCAGCCCCGCGGTGGGCGCGCTGCGCCTGACCGGCCGCTTCCGCAGCGCCGACGCGGACTCGGCCGCCGGCCTGCTCGAAACTATCCTGCCGCTACGGGCCGAGCCCCGCGCCGACGGCACGGTGGAACTGCGCATGCGCTAACCGCGCGGCCAGGCCATCCCGGCAGGAAATGCGCCAGGAGGTGTCTCCGTTTCGACGCCCCATCCGTCTTCTGTATCGACGGGCCGCCCACAGGGCGGCGATCCTTTCGATAGACGGAGTTGAAATGTCCTCATCCGGAATTTGCCGCCCGGCCTTCGGCCGGCGTACGCTGTGGCTGGCGCTGGCGGGCGCCTTCGGCCTGCCGCTGGCCCCGGCCGGCGCCGCGCACGCCCAGGCCCAGGCTCAGTCCCGACAGGCCCCGGAGACCCCGAAAGCCCTGCAGGCCCAGGCCCAGCCCCCTATGCAGCCCCCACAGGCCCGGTCCCTGGCCGCGGCCCCGGCCCGCGCAGAACGCCTCTACGACATAGACCTGCCCACCCAGCCGCTCTCCGCCTCGCTCACGGCGCTGTCGCGCCAGACCGACACCCCCATTGCCGCAGGCGGCGCAGCGGCCTCGGCCGCCCAGGCGCCGGCCGTCTCGGGGCGCATGACCGTAAGCGAGGCCCTGTCCCGGCTGCTGGCGCGCTCCGGCCTGTCGAGCACGGCCATGCCGGGCGGCGGCTACGCCGTGGTCTCGCCCGCATCCAGCCAGGACATCACTACGCTGGACCCCGTTCGGGTGTCGGGGCGCTCGCCGCTGCCCGAGGCCTATGCCGGCGGCCAGGTGGCGCGCGGCGGACGGGTCGGCATCCTGGGCGAGCGCGACGTGATGGACACCCCGTTCAGCGTGGCCTACTACACCGCCGAGCTCATCCGCAACCAGCACGCGAACTCGATCGCCGAGGTGCTGGCCAACGACGCCTCGGTGCGCACGGTCAACGACGGCCAGGGCTCCGTGGCCGGCACCGGCGACGAATTCCAGATCCGTGGCCTGCCGGTGCGCAACCAGGACATCGCCTTCAACGGCCTGTACGGCGTGCTGCCGTTGCGCACCGTGGCAATGGACGCCGTCGAACGAGTCGAAGTGCTTAAGGGCCCAACCGCGCTGCTCAACGGTATGAGCCCGCGCGGCAGCGTGGGCGGCGGCATCAACGTGGTGCCCAAGCGCGCCGGCGACGATCCCCTGGCCCGCCTGACCGCCATCTACCAGTCCGACGCGCGCTTCGGCGGCCTGGTCGACCTCGGCCGGCGCTTCGGCCAGGATAATGAATTCGGCATACGCATCAACGGTTCGTACCGCGACGGCGATACGGCGGTCGACGGGCAATCCCACGAACTGGGCTCGGCGGTGGTCGCGCTCGACTACCGGGGCGACAAGCTGCGCGTGTCGCTCGACGCCGGGCACCAGACCAGCAACATCGACGCGCCGGGCGACTCGGGCGTGCTGATCTTCGACGACGGCCTGGCCGTGCCGCGCGCGCCCAAGGCCTCGCGCGGCTACTCGCCCGATTGGGGGTTTTCCCGCTCGCGCGACAACTACGGGGTACTGCATGCCGAATACGACCTCGCGCCCCGGCTGACGGTATTCGGCAGCGCGGGCACCCGCCGCAGCGAGAACCGCTACCTGTACGCCGATCCCATCGTGGTCGGCGACGGCGGCGCGCTGCTGATGCGGCCGTACTACTGGCCCAGCTTCGAGCAGAACACCTCCAGCAACTGGGGCGTGCGCGGCAGCTTCGACACGGGGCCCGTGCGGCACGAAGCCAGCCTGAGCTACTCCACCTTCGAACAGCGCGCGGGCTACTACGACTACTACATCTTCGGCCTGGAGCCGTCCAACCTCTACGACCCCGCGGACCTGGCCGAACCGTCGCTGGCAGGGCTGTCCAGCTCGCCGCCGCGCACCTCGCTGCTGAAGCTGCCCACGATCGCACTGGTCGATACGCTGTCCTTCGCGCAGGACCGGATCCAGTTCACGGCCGGCGTGCGCCACCAGACGGTCAAGGCCACCAACTACAGCTACGCCACCGGCGAGACCCTCTCGCATTACGACAAATCCGCCTTGACGCCGGCCTTCGGCCTGGTGGTCAAGCCGTGGAGCCAGGTCTCGCTCTACGCCAATTACATCGAAGGGCTGACCGCCGGCCCGATCGCCCCGGCAGGCACCGCCAACGCCGGCGAAATCTTCGCCCCGATCAAGACCCGGCAGATCGAAGCGGGCGCCAAGGTCGATTTCGGCACGCTCGCCGCCACGCTGGGCATATTCCAGATCAAGCAGCCCTCGGGCCTGGCCACGACCGACGGCGGCCGAACGCGCTACGACGTCAGCGGCGAGCAGCGCAACCGCGGCGTCGAGCTCAACGCCTTCGGCGAACTGGCCAGGGGAGTGCGGCTGCTGGGCGGGGTGACCTACGTCCAGCCCAGGATGACCCGCACGGCGAACCCCGCCACCGACGGCAACAGCGCCGTCGGCGTTCCCCGCTGGACGGCCAACGTCGGCCTGGAATGGGACGCGCCGTTCGCGCCGGGCCTGACGCTGACCGCGCGGGCCCTGTCGACCAGTTGGCAATACCAGAACCTGGACAACTCGCGCCGCATCCCGGGCTGGACGCGCTGGGATTTCGGCCTGCGCTACGCCACGCGCGCCTTCGATCGCCCCGTCACCCTGCGTGCGACCGTCAACAACGCGTTCGGCAAGGATTACTGGTCGTCGGCATCCGAAGGCTACCTGCGCCTGGGCTCGCCGCGCACGGTCCTGCTGTCGGCCTCGATCGATTTCTGAGGCGCCCGATTCCCGCGCATGCCCTGCCCCCCGCGGAGCGCGAGTGGATCGGCACTCAATCCCGCACGGGGCGGACGGCGGCCGAACAGTTCGACGTCCAGCCGGTCCTTCATCCGCCAGCCTCCACGACTTGCAAGCGCAGGCCAAGTACGGCCAGAACAGCCAGCGTCTTGTCCAGGGCCACGCTCGGCTTGCCGCGTTCCAGTTCGCTGACGAAGCGCAGGCCGGTGCCGGCCAAACCGGCCAGTTGGGACTGGGTCAGGCCATGGGCCTTGCGCGCCTGGCGAACGGCAGCGCCTATCGCGGCGGGGTCGGAAATATCCGACGTTTGTCCCGATCGGGATTATTGACTACCGCCGCCGCGCCTCGGTCACGCCCGCCACCTCGCCCAGCGCCGCCAGGGCGCGGCCCAGCTGCGGGCCGTCGCGCACCTCCACCGTGAACACCATGTGAGCCAGCGACTGGCGGCTCTGGGTGTTGACCCCGACCACGTTCAGGCGCTGGCGGGCGAAGACTTCCGACAGGTCGCGCAGCAGCCCGGACCGGTCGTGCGCGCGCACTTCCACGTCCACCGGGTAGACCGTCTCGCCCGTCTCGCCCCAGGCTACCTCGATGGCGCGCTCGGGATGGCGCTGCGCCAGCACGGCGTAGCTCGGGCAGTCGCCGCGGTGGATGGACACGCCGCGCCCGCGCGTGACGAAGCCGGCGATGGGATCGGGCGGCGCCGGCCGGCAGCAGCGCGCCAGCTGCGTGAGCAGGGAATCCACGCCCACCACCAGCACGCCGCTCCTGCCGGTCTTCTCGGCGCTTTCGGCGCGGCTGGCGTGGGGCGTCAGCGGCAGGGGCAGGCTGTCCTCGGGCCCGGCGGCGGGCCGCTGGAACAGCGCGTCGACCTGGCGCAGGCTGAACTCGTCCTTGGCCACCGCCACGTACAGGTCGTCGGGCCGGGCGAAGCCCAGTTGCTGGGCCAGCTGCTCCAGGTTGACCGCGGTCTTGCCCAGGCGCTGCAATTCCTTCTCGACCAGCGCCTGGCCCTGGGTGATGCGCTGCTGCAGCTCGATGGCGTTGAACCACAGGCGCACCTTGGCGCGCGCCCGCGGGCTGGCCAGGTAGCCCAGCTGCGGGTTGAGCCAGTCGCGCGAGGGGCCGCCCGCCTTGGCGGCGATGATCTCCACCGTCTGGCCGGTGGCCAGGCGGGTGTGCAGCGGCACCATCTGGCCGTCCACCTTGGCGCCGCGGCAGCGATGGCCCAGGTCGGTGTGCAGGTGGTAGGCGAAGTCCACCGGCGTGGCCCCGGCCGGCAACTCGATCACGCGCGCCTGCGGGGTCAGCACGTAGATGCGGCCGTCGCCCGCGGCGGCCTGCGCGGCGCCCGGGCCGGCGCCGATCTCGCTGTTCCAGGCCAGCAGCTGGCGCATCCAGGCCAGCTGCCTGTCGTAGTCGCTGGCCGCGGCCACCTGGCCGCCGCGCGCGCCGGCCTCCTTGTAGCGCCAGTGGGCGGCCATGCCGTATTCGGCGAAGCTGTGCATCTCGCGCGTGCGTATCTGCACCTCGAAGGGCCGGCCGTCGGCGTCCTGCACCACCGTGTGCAGCGAGCGGTAGCCGTTGGGCTTGGGCCGCGAGATGTAGTCGTCGAACTCCTCGGTGATCGGCGTCCACAGCGCGTGCACCTGGCTGAGCGCGGAATAGCAGTCGCGCACGTCGTCGACGATGACGCGCAGCGCGCGCAGGTCGTACAGCTGCGAGAAGTCGAGCCCCTTGACGCGCATCTTGTTCCAGATGCTGTAGATGTGCTTGGGCCGGCCGGTCACCTCGGCGCGTATGCCGGCCTCGGCCAGCGCGGCGCGCATGCGCGCGATCGCGTCGGCGATGAAGGCCTCGCGCTCGACGCGCTTTTCTTCCAGCTGGCGGGCGATGCGCCGGTAGGTGTCCGGCTCCAGGAAGCGGAAGGCCAGGTCCTCGATTTCCCACTTGAGCTGCCAGATGCCCAGGCGGTTGGCCAGCGGCGCGTACAGGTCCAGGCTCTCGCGCGCGAAGTCCGGCTCGCAGGCCGTCTTGCTTTCGGCATGCCAGCGCAGCGTCTGCAGGCGCGAGGCCAGGCGCATCAGGACGATGCGCAGGTCGGCCGCCATGGCCAGCAGCATCTTGCGCAGCATTTCCTTCTGCGCGCCGGTGTCGGCGGCGCTGTCGCTGCCCTGCCTGGCCAGGTAGCCCAGGCGGATCAGGGCGCGCGCGCCCTGCACCAGGCGGGCGACGTCGGCGCCGAATTCGCCGGCCACCGGGTCGTTGCGCAGCGCCGGCGGCGGCGCCGACAGGTCGGTGGGCAGGGCGGCCAGCAGGCCGGCCGCGCGGCTGGCCGCGTCGCTGTGCAGCCCGGCCAGGATCTGCGCCACGCAGGCACCGTGGTGCTCCAGCGGCTCGCCGGTGGGCGAGGCCTGGCCGGCGAAGCGCGGCGCGGCCCAGTCGCGGGCGCGCCAGACCAGGCGGCGACCGTCCTCGTCGAGTCCGGCGCCGACGGCGGCGCGCCAGTCCTCCGGGGACGGCGGGGCGGGCGGAACGGAGGTCGTCGCGGGCATGGAAACGGGCGTGCGGGTATGCTTGACCGAACTCTACACCACTGCCCCGTCCCCTCACGCCAGGCCCCTGATGAATTCCAGGCATGACGCCCCTCGCCCCATGAAACCCGGCCCCGGCCGCGCGCCTGCCACGCCGCGGCAGGCCCTCTCGCAAGTCAGGCCCTCGCCATGCTGCGCTGGCTGAAGGGCGCGGGCGCGCGCGACCGCGCCGTGGCCGACATGCAGGCCCGCATCCCGCCGGGGCTGTGGCGGCAAGTGCTGGAGACCTATCCCTTCCTGGACCTGCCCGACCCGGACGACGCCGGCCAACTGCTCGCGCGCAGCGCCTGGCTGCTGGCCAGCAAGACCATGAACGGCGCGCGCGGCCTGGCGCTGGACGATTTCGCCCGCCTGGCCATCGCCGCCCAGGCCGCGCTGCCCATCCTGCGGCTGCCGCCGGCGCTGTACGAAGGCTGGGAGGAAATCATCGTCTACCCGGGCGGCTTCCGCATCCCGCGCAGCCGCCAGGACGAGGACGGCGTGGTGCACGAATACGTCGAGGACGCCGCCGGCGAGGCCTGGGACGGCGGCCCGGTGGTCCTGTCCTGGGACGAGGACGGGCCGGCGGATTCGCCGCACGCCTACAACGTGGTGATCCACGAGTTCGCCCACAAGCTGGACCTGCACGGCGGCCCGGCCGACGGCATGCCGGACCTGGGCGCGCACCCCGGCCTGTCGCCGCGCGCCTGGCGCGGCGTGCTGCAGGACAGCCTGGACGCCTTCGCGCAGGCGCTGGACGAGATCGAGGCCGACATCCCCGCCGACGTCGATCCGGAAGGCCCCGAGGCCGACCCCTGGTACGCGCAGCTGCCGCTCGACCCCTATGCAGCCACGGACGAGGCGGAGTTCTTCGCGGTCAGTTCGGAAAGCTTCTTCGTCGACCCGCAACCCCTGGCCGACGCCCTGCCCGACTGGTACGCGCTGCTGGCCGCCTACTACCGGCAGGACCCGCTGCGGCGCATGGAGGGTGGGACAAAAGAATCACATCCGCGCGGGTTGCGGTAAGTCCGCTATTGCGGACGGCGCGGGCGATGCGGATAATCTTTTCCAAGACAACGACATTAGCCCTGCCCCATGGAACACCGCCTGCACACCCTCGAATCGGCCATGATGGACGCCCGCGAGCGGCTCGTCCGCATTGAAACGCGGCTGGACGCCACCGCCACCCGCGCCGACCTGCACGAGGCCGTCCTGTCGCTGGCCAAATGGATGGCGGGCGCCGGCCTGGCCCTGCTGGGCCTGGCCGCGGCCACGGCCAAGCTGATCTTCTAAGCCCGGGCCACCTTCAAGCCACGGCGGCCGTCACCACGATCTCCACCTTGTAGTCGGGGTTGGCCAGGCGCGCTTCCACCGTGGCGCGGGGCGGCGCGTTGCCGTCGGCGACCCAGGCGTCCCAGGCCTTGTTCATGCCGTCGAATTCCTTCATGTTGGCCACGAACACCTGGGCCATCAGGATGCGGGTCTTGTCGGTGCCGGCCTCGGCCAGCAGGCGGTCTATGGTGGCCAGCACCTGGGCCGTCTGGCCGGTGATGTCCTGGGTGGCGTCGTCGGGCACCTGGCCGGCCAGGTAGGCCACGCCATTGTGCACGGCCATGTCGGACAGCCGTTTGGCAACATTGAAGCGCTGGATGCTCATGGCATTTCCTTATTTCAAGAGGTGGACCCACCCCCGAAGCGCTACGCGCTTCCCCCTCAAGGGGGCGACGCTGGCGGACCGGCAAAGCCGGCTCCGCTGCGTCCCGGATCGGGCCGCAGCAGCTTCATGCGGAGGTGATGCGAGGCGCCATGGTAGCTGACAAGAGGCCTGGGCGCGCATGCATCGATTTCGTCTGGCGGCGACCTAGGCCGGCGGCAGCTGGAACACCTGGCGCAGGTAGGCCAGGTAGGCGGGATCGTCGCACATGGTCTTTTCCGGCGAGTCCGACACCTTGGCCACCGGCTGGCCGTTGCAGCGGACCATCTTCATGACGATCTGCAGCGGCTGGTGGCCGAAGTCGTTGGTCAGGTTGGTGCCGATGCCGAAGGACACCTTGCAGCGCCCGGCGAAGCGCCGCGCCAGGTCCATGGCCAGCGGGAAGGTCAGCGCATCGGAAAACACCAGCGTCTTGGTGCGCGGGTCGACGCGGTTGGCCTGGTAGTGCGCCAGCAGGCGCTCGCCCCACACGAAGGGGTCGCCCGAATCGTGGCGCGCCCCGTCGAAGAGCTTGCAGAAATACATGTCGAAATCGCGCAGGAAGGCGTCCAGCCCGTAGACGTCCGACAGCGCGATGCCCAGGTCGCCGCGGTATTCGCGCGCCCAGGTCTCCAGGGCGAACACCTGCGAATCGCGCAGGCGCGGGCCCAGCGCCTGGCAGGCCTGCAGGTATTCGTGGCCCATGGTGCCCAGCGGCAGCACGCCGTGGCGCATGGCCAGGTCGACGTTGCTGGTGCCGGCGAAATGCTCGCCCATCTGCGCCTTCATGGTCTGCACGACTTCCTCGTGCCACAGCCGCGAGAAGCGCCGGCGCGTGCCGTACTCCGCCACCCGGAAGTGCGCCATGCCCGGCTCGTCCAGCACGAGATGCATCTTGTCCTGCAGGCGCCGGCGCGCCTCTTCCCAGGCGGGGTCGCGGCAGGTATTGCGGAAATAGACCTCGTTGACGATGGCCAGCACGGGGATTTCGAACAGGATCGTGTGCAGCCACGAGCCCTTGACGGTAATGGATATTTCGCCCGGCTGCTCGCCCTCGCCGACGAATATGCATTTTTCCGGCAGATGGAACAGGCCCAGGAAATCGACGAAGTCGCTCTTGATGAAGCGCAGCCCGCCCAGGTAGGCCAGTTCCGCCTCGGTGAAGCGCAATTGGCACAAGTCATGGATTTCCTGGCGGATTTCGTCCAGGTAGGGGCGCAGGTTGATGCCGGGCGTGCGGCATTTGTAGCGATACTCGGCCTGGGCTGCCGGAAAATGATGCAGGACCACCTGCATCATCGTGAATTTGTACAGGTCGGTATCTAACAGCGACTTGATAATCATGGCGTGGGGCTTTTCCGCAACCATAGCACAGGGCTCCCGCCGCCGCGAAGGCGCCGCCGCCTCGCTTCCGGCACTACCGCCGCCGGGGTCTTGCCCGCCCCGGGACGGGGCATTGGGTAAAATCGTTGTCTTGACGCCAGAATCCGAGAGGCCCGGAGCCCCAGCATGACCCACGTCGTTACCGAAAACTGTATCAAATGCAAGTTCACCGACTGCGTCGACGTCTGTCCCGTCGACTGCTTCCGTGAAGGCCCGAATTTTCTGGTGATCGACCCGGACGAGTGCATCGACTGCGCGGTCTGCATCCCGGAATGCCCGGCCAACGCCATTTTCGCCGAGGAAGACGTGCCCCAGGACCAGCTCAAGTTCATCGAGCTGAACGCCGAGCTTTCGCCCGAGTTCAAGAGCATCAGCCGCTCCAAGAAGCCGCTGGAGGACGCCGACACCTGGAACGGCGTGCCCGACAAGCTGCAATACCTGGAACGGTAGCCCGCGGGCCGGCGCGCCGGCCCGCACCACCCGATGTCCGATCCCAAGTACACGCAAGTCACCGTCACCGCCCGCACCGACTGGCTGCCCGGCAAGCTGTTCTCCCTGCGCACGACCCGCCCCGAGGGCTACGCCTTCGAGGCCGGCCAGTTCGCCCGGCTGGGGCTGCCCGCGGCATCCGCCGCCGAAGCGCCGCCCACGGTGTGGCGCGCCTACTCCATGGTTTCCGGCCCGGCCGACCCCTGGCTGGAGTTCTATTCAGTGGTCGTGCCCGACGGCGAGTTCAGCCCCCTGCTGGCGCGCCTGCAGCCGGGCGATGCCCTCTACCTGGACAAGACCGCCTTCGGCTTCCTGACGCTGGCGCGCTTCGCGCCGGCCGAAGACCTCTGGCTGCTCGCCTCCGGCACCGGCCTGTCGGCCTACCTGTCCATGCTGCGCGAGCCGGCGCTGTGGCGCGACTACCGGCGCGTCTTCCTGGTGCACGGCGTGCGCACGGCCGGCGAGCTGGCCTACCGCGACGCGCTGGAATCGCCCGCCGGACTGCCCGGCATGGCGCCGGGCCAGCTGGCCTACCTGCCCATCGCCAGCCGCGAGGCGCTGCCCGGCAAGCCCGCCGAGCGCCTGACCACGCTCCTGGCCGACGGCAGGCTGGAGACCCTGGCCGGCGCCCGCCTGGACCCGCAGCGCTCGCGCATCATGCTGTGCGGCAACCCGGCCATGGTGGCCGACGCCCGCAAGCTGCTGGCCGAGCGCGGCTTCGCCCCGGGTCGGCGCGGCGTGCCGGGCAACCTGGCGGTCGAGAACTATTGGTAGCGTCCAAGGCGGGGCACGGCTGCGCGCCCCGTGCGAAATCGCAACGCCGGGCAGCCGCCGCAAGCCGCCTGCGCGGTCACAATTTGGAAAAACTCCCGGCAAGGCGCAATAATCGCCCAGCGCCACCCGAAGGAAACCTCGATGCTCTATCAGTTCCATGAACTGCAGCGGTCCTTCCTGACCCCTTTCGCCGCCTTCACGGACGCCAGCTCGCAGCTGTTCTCCC
>Ga0182738_1002332_pt1 | contig 22618 bp, 13 predicted proteins | sample eDN5th30CBELigMG_FD_128876 | JGI IMG/M metagenome (GOLD analysis project Ga0182738, IMG submission 128876) | Enriched Miracle-Growth compost microbial communities from Emeryville, California, USA - eDNA 5th pass 30_C BE-Lig MG (version 2)... ...
ACAGTGAAGGAACTACCATCATGTTTGCTGCCTTGTCCAGACGTGATCCAACTGTTATTGCCAACCTCAACAAGTTTATTGCTCTTGCTCCCGCTGTTTTCCTCCAACACAGCTCCTCCGTAATTGTTGAAGTCGGTGGCTGGATCAAGGCTGGCAACGTCCTCGTCGAATACGGCAATCTCCTGAACAGAAAGAAGTTTGGCTGGATGACTGACAGCTCCAGAAAATTGTGGGAGAACGTCTGTGTTCTTACCCTTGACGTGTGCATTGAAAGAGTTAGACTTTTGTCTGATGCCAAGACTTCTGTTGACAATGTCCACAGATTCCCCATCACCTCTGGTCACTACCCCGCTGGATCCAGTCTTCAAAACATGTACTATTGGTCTCAAATGTTCAACAACCCTGATTTCAGCATGTTTGATTACGGAACTGCTGGTAACCAACAAGTCTATGGACAACCTGACCCTCCCGCTTATGACTTGAGCAAGATCACCGAACCCGTTTACATGTTTGTCGGTGAATACGATGAACTCGCCTCCCCCGCTGATACCGCAACTTTGAGAAGCGCTTTGACTGGCTCCAGCCACGTCGAGTACAGAACTTACAAACTCGGCCATGCCAGTTTCATTTGGGGACTTGACGTCGCTTCCTACGTTAACGATGTCCTTGTCGTCTTAAGCTCTTAAATATTGAAAATTATATATGAAATCCATGATGATATTATAATTCATATTTTTTATATAATTTCCCTAATAATATTTATCAAATTAATTGAAGCAAATTAACATTTTTTTCAAACTTTGTTTTCCACTCACTCAATGGCGAAACTAAAATTTTTCTTTATCTTCTCGTTTAATTCTCACAAAAAATTTCAAGTATAAATAACATTAAAACAGGAAAAATCAGTTACAAAGTAATTGTAAATTTTTTTAATATGGCATTTACAACGGGAAATATTGGAAAGGAAGTTTTGCAGAAAGCGATTGAATCGGTGGAGAAGCATCAGAAAAGGCTTTCAGAAATCAAGAGACCTAAGCAAGCGAGTATTAGTGAAATTGGGTTCTGCGAAAACAGACGTTTCAGCGCAATAATGGGACAAGAACAATCTGGTGATATTCCCACTCTAACCTTCAACATTCAAATCAATGAACAATTCAAATGTAGTTGCCATATCTGCCAAGATAAAATGAGAATGTAGTCATCGTTCCTGAGCATTATCAAATGTTTGATAGGAAATTCAAGTCAGTTCCAACATCTCCACAAAATAAACCAAGATCAAGAGCAGCGTTAATGTCTGAAAGAAATGAAAAGAGTTTCTCATATCTTTTAAAGATTCTCCTCCCAAATTTCGGAAATGCTCCAAAAGGATTAAAATTCTTGATTGCCGATACCCTTGTTTTCAGCTCCGGTGATCCTCGGTTTCTTGTTTACAACTCCAGAGTAAATATAATTTGGGATAAAAATCTCTTTAACAAGAGGATAGGACAAGTATATCAGGTTTATAAAACAGAAGGAAAAGTTGTCTTTTCCTGATATGAAGAAATTCTTCCAAACGAGAAAGAAGAGAAAAGAGTTGGATGGAGTCAATTTCTTTAACGAAAATGAATGGACAATCAGGAAAAAAATTGATGATGCTCTTAAAAAAGCCGAAACTCCACTTATCATCGAGACTTCATCCATCGCTCTCCAAGAAAGGCCCTCTTTAACGAAAAAAGTCAGATTAGAAATTGTTCTTTTTAACATCTATCTCAAAATAGGAAAAGAGAGTTTTAACAAGTACAGCACATCAAGATATTGTTTTATGCAAATATGCTGATGGTAACTGTTTAATTTCGTGAATTATATCTTAATCTCACCCTAAGAGAGTGTGCAAGTTTTGAGTGAACTTGATTTTTCATATTTGATGATGAAAAGAAAAGTCGAAGCTTTATGGGCTCAGCTTGATTACATCCAAACATATATCAAACTCAAGGTAAACTTTTTGAAAGAAATTTTCCAATTTTCTAATTCTTCTATCCTAGAAAGAGCACCCGTATTATATAAAGATTGATTTTAATTTTGAAAGAGATCATAAGAAGCAATTATATGAAAAGGCAAGGGACTATATTTATTATTTGACGCAAGAGAGAGAACCAGAGCTTGAGGGGTATGATTACGCAACAGAAGAGGATTATTTTGAGGAAGGTTTGAAACAAAAAGATATTTATGAATATTGCCAATACCTCAACTTTAAGCTCATTTGCTACCTTGATGCTTATTGTGCTGCCCGAGTTAAATATATGATGAGCGAATACGCTTGGGAAGAGAGCAATCTAGTTTATTTGATTAATGCCAACAAAATTCAATTTTTCAGCGCCAAAGAAATGGAAAACTACACTCTGAAAGAAATCTTTATCGTCAATGATGAAGAAAGAGAAAAGGTCCTCGAGAAGCTCAATAATGCCCCCAAATCGAAAAGTGCTTATCAAGGCAAAGTTGAAATGTTGAGAGCATTCCGACAATACTATGGCGAAGTAAAAAAGCAAATGGGGCTTAACCAGGACTTTGACAATATTGCCCTCGAGAATCCCCTTTCGAACGAAGCTTTTAAACAACTCAACCCCGAGACTTCGTTTACTTTGTATGATGTGATGACAGATCCAAAAGAATATGAAAAGTTTAAAACTTGGCTTCAAAACAGAGCTCAAAAACTTGGGCCTCAGTCAGGCTTTTTCCAATCAGCTCTTCACTCGACAGTCCGAAGCTCAAACTTTGGTTTAAGCCCAACGGCCAAGTTCACCAAACCAGCTCCTCCTTCCATCAAAAGTCCAATCCAATCTCCTAAATCCAACGATTCTCAAAGGTACTACTAGAATTTGTGGCTCCCTCAATAAATTGTTTATTTTAGAGTTTTTATGAAAAAGTTAAAGATTTTGGACATCTGTGGCAATGGAGCTGCAAAAAAGAAATTTATTGATTCAACGCCAATTGTCTATAAAACTGGTCTTTTTTCAAGTCGGAAGTATGGAGCGCAGAATTCTACAGCATATACAGAACAAAATAACCTGCTACTAACTCAAATGAATTCAAATGCTGAGATCAAATCACCAAAATCCCCTAAATTCAAAATATCAACTCATAGAAGCATTTCTCAAGATGAACCTAATCAATCAATGATAAACCGAGCCAAATCCCTCACATCAATTATTTATTTAAAGCCAAACCATTCTTGATTCAGATTTGAGTTGTATGAAATATTCCTCGTTAGTTAGTTTTATATCTCAATGCTGTCATTTTTTTCTTAGTTTATTTCTCTCATTCTGATTGATATGAATGTGGCAGACTGAGTCTCTCCTGTTGGTTTACAGTTTTATTTTTCCAAGTCACTGCCACAACTTTTTATTTTCTGTAAAACTTTGCGAAAATATTCAATCTAAAATCTCATTCCATGATGACGAAGAAAAATTTTTCTAAAAGCCCTCTTGATTTCATTGATTTTTCAACGAATTTTTTATCTGTTTGAAATCTACTCTCTTTATTGTTGAGACAGTGCTATTTTACAACAATCGTACAAGCTTAAAATTTTGTTATTTGATTTTCTTTCAACCTCTCGCTAAACAGTCTTGATCTGATTTTTAGTCTTGTGAAAAATTTTTTCTCTCAAATCTCAAAGCGCAGCGCAAAAGGATTGAGAAAGAGAGTTTTTTCATCTTCGAAAAAGTTTCAGAAAAAAAAATTTACTTCATTTTTATTTTTCAAAGATTAAAGCAGCATTCTGAGGAGTTTTGGATTTTTGAGCGAAACTATTTTTTTCAAATGAAAAAAAAATCAAACGAATGTGTGAATTGCCCAAATTGAAGGCGGAAAAATATGGTCAAATGGAACCCAAAATTTCCAACAAACCCACCTATTCCTTTAAATTCGTAGATTCATATTCATAAAAGGCGTTCTTGATCTTTGATCCGAAAAAACGTCGAAATCAGAGAGAAAAAATTATTAATGAGTTTGTTACCTGTTTTCGATAAACTTTCAAGATTTTGTTCCAGAATGAAATTTCACTCTAAATTTCATGTATTTCGAAAATAAAAATCGTAAAATATAGAAATTTGAGCATTGAATACTTCATAAATGTTGAAAGCTTCAAAAAATCTCTCAAAAATCGTTTGATTCTGGGAAGTTTTTTTTTTAATCATTTTCGCATTTACTCAATGTTTGCCAAAAACTCATTTTTGGGGCAAATTTGAAAAGAGATGTGATGGAGAAAAAAATTCACAACTGAAATTTTGGCAAATGAATCTAAAAATATGGGCGTTTTGACCAGTGACATCTTTCAAAAATGGGCATTGAGCTAAAGAGTATTCTGAAGCAAAATTTTGTGGACTTTCAAAATGCACTTTTCAATTTCTGACTTTATTGAAACGTTTTTTTTTTTGAAAAGACATTCGTGCAGAAAAAATTTTTTATTGACTTTTTTTGGTTTGGAAAATCTTGAAAAATTTTGTTGAAATTTTGTTCGTTTTATCCTGTGTTATTTTTTCAAAAATGGACAATCTGGACGTTTTGACTGCAATGCTGCCGAGACGAAATTTAATGTTTCCGCCACCTGATGGAAAATATCTTCTGACTTCCTCATAAAATAATTTTTTGATGCTTTTTTTTTTCAGAATTGAGTCTGACTCAAAATCTCATTAACTTTTTTCTAAAGGGCAGAAAGGATTTCCTGGATTTCCGACGACTCTCCCGAAATTTCTGCCATATCAGAAGGTTTTATGGGCAATCGGCAACACGGATTTTGGGGGGGGTTTGAGCTCTCTGGAAAGCGCTTTAAAAATCTTCTTGACCAAAATTCACAAGGGTCAAATTTTGAAAGGATTTGGAACATTTAGAATAAATTTTGACTTCAAAGTATAAAATTCACACTTGAAAAGTGATGATGAAGGAAATATTAGAGAAGTTCATTGATTCAAAAAATGTTTCAATTTTACGAGAGTTGAATTTAAATTTTATGACAAGAAAAAAAACAGACTCAGATAAAAAAAGAAATGAAGCAGACACTTAATCATCTATCTATTTTTTATTACGACTACTAAAAAAAGAGAAATGACAATTAGACACGGAGAGAGTTTGATAGTTTTGACAAAGAGAGATGGGTCTTGAAAAGAATAAAGCTAATTAATTATTCTACCAACCAAGTCAAAGTGGTTGTGAGTATCCTAGGAAAAAAGTCAGATTTCCTTGTATTTGAAAAATAGTAGTTACCAGAATTAACAGGATGAGGGGAGTGTTGTTGTAAATTTTCTCCTTCATAGGCCAAGAGTTCTTTTTTTATTCTTTTGAGTTCAATTTGATCAATTGACGATTTCTCGGAATTGCTTGATTGTTTCAATGAGAAGGTCACAACCGTTCTTCCAATTTGAAGAGCGATCTTTTTCCTTTCCAACTCATAATTCTTTCTGAGCAGAACCAAAGTTCCGAATTTTGAGTTGTTGTCAGTAATTAGAAACTCTCCATTATGGAGTCGAATGAATGCATGAAGTCTTGACACTGAAATATCATTTTCTCTCAAATCACACTCGTGTCCTCTTCCCTAAATAATGTTGGAATTCGAGAGAAATATTTCGTTTCGTACGAGTTTGACGTATTCAGTTTCTTGAGAAACACTTAGGAGAATCATTGTCTTCTGATTTTTTGTGCCTTCTCTGGTTTTATCGTAAAACACTCTCTCAAGTAAAATGTAAGGAGTTTCAGGTCGGTAAATCGCGACAAGCTCGAGTGTTTCGTCATCAACTTTTACCAAATCTGGGAGAGCCACCTTGCAAATTTCGCAGTGGAGTTTCTTCCAGTAAATGCAAGTTGCGCTTGGGTTGACCTTCTTTTTAGCCTTTGAGCTGATCCAGTCTTGGAGACACTTGATGTGAATATACTCGCTTGTTCCCTTGCAGTTGCAAGGATTGACAAGAACTTCTTGACTTTCTTGTTCATCCATCAAGCAAATTCTACATTGTCTCTTTTGATCAGAATCCCGAGCAGAACATTCTTTTTTTAACAAACTGAAAGGTTGAAATTCCTTTATGGATTAAGGGGAATTTGATAAGATCCTGGTACTGTTGAAGGAGTATCTTCTGTGAGCATAGACTGAGTGTGAGAGTTGTTTCTGAATTCTAAAACTCGATATTCGATACGTCCAAGTCTCACGACATCTCCAAGAGACAACTTGTAACCCTGGGAAGTGAGACTTTTGTAAAGCTAATAATGAGTTACTTTTTGGGTTCCATCATTCTCTTTCAGACTTCGGACAATCAGGAAAGGCTGATTTTGGGGATTCTCTTCCAAATCTTTAATTCCATTATTTGGAGTCAAATTGTATTGATCTAGGAGACAATTATTAGATGGGAGTCAATCTCGTCAAATACCATTCTTATTTTGATGGGATTCAACAGAAAAGAGGTGTTGTTGTTGTTCATTTTCAGATACAGAGTTTGGTTGAATCAGAAGATCATTTCCTGTCAAGGTGAAGCTAGAAATTAGGATGAATAATACCGGTCTTGAAAACTTTGGATGATGATTCAATTCTGATTTTGCTATATTGTACGTTCTTGCTTTCATAATCAAAGAGGCCATGTGAATCTTTTGACCAAGTTACGGTCTTTACTTCAACACTAAGTTGATTAGTTATGGGAGGTGAGAGAAGGGAGTGGATTACTATGAATTTTTCACGCTCATTGAAACTTGAATATTTTCTGATATTTATAACTGGCAAAGTTGATAAGGGGAAATACTTGATCTATTTGTTTAGATTTAATTTAAACCTTCTCTGAAATCGAAATTAGTTTTTTTTCTAGGGAATAAACATTGTAAATCGTCCTTATTAAAAAGTAAAACTGATTATTATATTCGGAAAGAAAAACCACCAAATGGAGAGCGATTTGAGTGAAACTTTTGAAGGCAGAAGAAGAGGGGAAAGCAACTTTTTTTCTTACAAAATTCAGAATAATTTTTACTGAAAACAAGGTCAAGAGACTTTTTTCTTCCCTTGAACAAAAGAATAAATTTTTGTTCCAGAATATCATCTTTGTCATCATGAAAATCCAACTTTGACAAAACAAAGTTGAGAAAAATTTATTTTTGAAATTTTTCGTGCAGAAAAATGGAGGGAAATTGATTTCAAAACAGGAATTTTTCCATTGGACAAGGAGAGGTTTTTATATGAAGTGTGAGTCTTTGGCAAATTATCCAAAAATAATTCAAGAATCAAAACAATTATTAAGTTTGTTCTTTTTAAACAATTATTATTATTGCTTATTTAATGGTGGTGGTATAATAAAAATATCTATCGTCTTCTTCTGGATCTGGAATCGCTTCTGTCACGAGATGATCTATTATATCTATCTCTTGATCTTGAACGATGTCTGTCTCTTCTATCTCTATCTCTGTCCCTTCTATTTACGTTATTTTCACTAAACAAAAATTTGTAAGAGACCTGTCGGAGTGTCTTTCTCTTGAAGATCTTCTGCTGCCTCTTGGGGATCTTCTTCTAATATTTTTTGAGCGACCAACTTTCGAGTTTCTTTTACCTGTAGCGAGGAGAGGGGCTTCTTCTGTTGCGGCTGCCACGAGATTTGTAGTGTCCAAGATATTCGCCTGGAGTCTTTTTGTGTCCACGAGATCTCTTTGACTTTTCGACGCGGATTTTTCTGCCATCGAGCTCAGTGTTATCGAGCCTGAGACCTTCAGTTGCATCATCGCCAGTTTCAAAGGTGACGAAGGCGAAACCACGGCATTCACTAAGATTTACTCAAACCAGAGCGAAATAAAAATGTTTACTTGGTATAAGGGTCCTTTACGAGTTCAACGCTGGAGACTTTACCGCACTTTTCGAAAGCTTCACGAACTTCAGATTCTTCGATTCTACGACTCAAGTTTCCGATATAAAGCACGTTTCCTATTGAAATTCAATTGACAAACTTGAGAATTTTCACCGCTGTTTCCTTTAGGAGAGCCAGAACGGTCTCTGCCGCCTTCTGGGGATCTTCTTCTTGAGTTGGATCTGGAATCTAAAATGTTAATTTTCATTTTGGAAAACAGCAAACCGCGAGGGGAGCGTCCATTTCTATTATCATCTCTGTCCTGTTCTTTATCTCTGTTGCCTGCTCTGCCTTCAGCGCTGGCTATTGAAAAGTTGATTTTGGGTTGCAAGATGTGGAAAAAATGAGGAAAAATTGGAATATTGGACTTGTAGCCAGAAATATGGAAAAATGGGCAGGAAAAAACATTGGAAGATCAGAAGTTGGCAATTTGTGGGGGCACTGAAGGGTTTCAGCGTAAAAATGAAAGCATTGAGAAGAAAGCTGGGTTGAAGCTTAATTCGGACCCTATTGCATGCATTTGGCCCTCTGATGCGTCATCCTTCCATACAGGTGCTTAGTCCATATGGCTAAGAGAGAAAGTTTGTGCTGAAGTGCTATTCCTAGGACATTTACCTGATCTTGAGTCCCTCAACATTTTCTTCTACCGATTTAAATTTAGATTTGTCAATAATTATTTCAAATCATAAAATCAAAGTTATTAAGTTTTAGTTAATTTAAAATTTATTCCAAACATCCTCAGGGAGCATGGATTCTTCTCTCCATGAGAGTGCATAAGTGCTGGGAAGAGGGGAGGATTAGTGTTTTTGAGGAGTAGAAAAAAGTTTATAACTCATTCGGGAAAGAGATTTTTAAATAATTCAGTCTCTTTTAAGATAAAAAAGGCGCCATGGATGATACATTCTCTTTGCTATCTCAAGAAAATTGTACGAAAAGTTGAAAAAAGAATGTTCTTGTAAATTTTTATGGTCAATGATAAGAATTGTTTAAAAATCTTGACAAAAGTTTTTTGGAATCCTCAGTGAAAATAGTTTGTGACTTGAGATTAGGAGAAAGGGATGAAGAAAATCTCTCCTTTTGAAAAAAATGTTTCTTCATTTTTGCAAAATTGGTAAGAGGGGTTTGTAAAAAAGTGGTTTCATTGAGGTTTGATTCTGTTGAATAATTTTGATCTCTTTTGCAAATGATCTGATCTCCCAGAAAATTGAATTGATGCTCTTGAATCTCTAAAAAAAAAACATTCTTGGAAATTTTTTGGCTTTTTGAACGAGAGAGAGAGAATTAAGCAAACACTTATCATTGTATTTTTCAAAAATGATTTTTTTGTTGGCAGGATCTGGGTTCATTGAATTAAAATTTAGAAGTTTCTATATTCAATAAGAAAAAAAAAAATGAATTCTTGAATTGTTAGGAAAACTGACTCCAAAAGAAGAAGAAAAAAATGTCAAATTTTTGCAATTTGTTGAGATTCTACATTTCTTTTTCAAAAAAATTTGAATTTCACTCTCAATTATTTATCTTTTTCTTCGCAAAAAATTCATAAGTGGGAGTGAAGCTGAAACAAACAAAATAATTTACGAGTACTATTTTTTTAGAGTTCAATGTTATTCGAAACTTCTCTCAATCAAAAAAGAGATAAACAGCAAAATTGGTAACTTCTTTCATGGATTTACAAATTAAAGTAAAACAAGAGAAATTAATTAATAGTTAAACATTCTGAAATTAGCAAGAGGCGAAATGGGTTGTGGAGCATCTTCTTCTAATCAAGTAAATAAAACAGCCGTTGTCCAAGCGGCGCCTCAAAACCAAAATTTTCCAGTCAATGCACAGGGGAGTCGGGCCAGTCCGAGTAGAAATCGCTACGACCAAAAAGAGAATCAGCCAGTTGGAATGATGCCGTTTCAAAAGTCCCCAACAAAACAAAATGCCAAAGCTAGTCCTCAAAAAGGGAACATGAATAATGAGAATGTGCGATTGATGCAACAAAGAGACTCTGAGACCCTCACTTCGATGCCAAACCAAAATTACAGAGGTCTTGTTGAAGTTTCTAATTTTGGAGATTTATTAAATGACGATGAGGAAAACCAAAACATAACGTTTGCAAATGGAGAATTATCACCAATAAAAACAGAAAGCGCCAATCGTCTGACAAGAAAACAAAGGTCAGAGTTGATAAACCTCAGGACCTTTGAGCAGGAGATTGGAAAGAGATATGAGGAAATGCCAGTAACGAATAAAAAGGTTCAAGTCGTTCGAGTTAAAAGGCAGAAAACGACTTTATTCAACTGGCCTGACAGTGGTCAAATTGAAGTGCAGACAATCAGCTACAGAATCGTGTATAGTCATGCCATAAAAGGGTTCCGAACGGTCAAATCAAAAGATCAATATATTACGTCACTGCTCAGCTGGTACAAAGATGAAGACGAAGATCTTTATGAGTTTAGTCTCAAAGACTTTTTATGCACCAACCTCAGATCTGGAAACAACATTGATTTAAACACCCCAGAAATTTATTTCCAAGTTGATACTGATGGGAAATTTGTAAGACCCTTTTTATTTCGAGATATTTGATCTAACTTTTTTTCAAGCTTGGGATCAAAGATCTTGAAAGATTTATAAACAGCCTCATTTCGATACAAAACACAGGTTACTTTACTGCCCAAAAACGAAATGAACTCAAAAAAAGGATTGCTTTTGAAACTGAAAGGTAACGAATGAATTCATGAGAGAAGAATATCTTATTTTGACCTTTAGAACGTGGAATGAAATGGTTCAACAATGGGTTTCAATTCATTTACCAGAGAATCAAGATTTGATAATTGGCAAAACTTTCCAATTTGGCCATGAGTGTGTCCTCTTAAATCAGGTTTCTTCTTCAAACGAAATGGATCTCCGAAATAGACTCAAATATGTAAGGAGTTATTTTTGAGAAACCAAATTCTGACTTGTTAGAAACTGATGGATAATCAGAGTTATTACAAGATTTTAGGATCAAGTAAAATGCTGAAAGATAAATTCAAGAAATGGGAACTACATAAAGAATCCAAGCCAAGGAGATGGGAATATGATGATGGAGAGCAGTATATGCCTCATAGAAATATGAGGTTAAATTTCATCTTTACTGATAAAGATGAAGTGATGACCACATTGGCTGACCCAACAGCAATTCGTCCGATAATTACAAATTCCCAGAGTTCAAGAAAAATTGTATTTGAAGTGAACCGAGACATTTACATCGACATTGAATTCGAGGCTAAAATGAGCATCTATCAATGGCCAGATATGCCTCGGCTCCAAAAAGATGAGTTTTTAATCATGGAAATGGTGAAATTCCAAGATTCTTGCAATCAAGCTTTTGGCGATTTGATGAGGGAGATTTCTACAGTCAGTAGAATTCCCCTTGCTTTCCGGATTTCAACTCCCCAAGATCGCACGAATCGTTCACAAAATGAAACTCTCCCTGAAACCATGGTTGATCTCAATCATTATTAAAAAATTTTTTACTGTGTTTCTTTTTGTAAAATTGGAGAAATTTTTTTGTCTTAATTTTAATAATTTGCCGCCACGACTCACATGTCTTTCGTTGATTGTTTTCTATAATAATTGTAATTAATTAATTTGTTTGTTTCTACAAAATCATCAAAGATGCAAAAGTCTTGTTTTGCTTTATTCCTTGTTGCTTGTGCCTTCGTTTTGCAAGCCAATGCTGTTTATTTCCAATTCTACACAATTTTTGAAAGATGTTTACTCGAAGATCTCCCACAACACGAGGTATGCATGATTTTGTTTCGCTCTAACCTGTTGTTACGCTAGTCTCTCATTGGGCATTTTGAGAATTTAGATCACGAAATCTCCAAATATCACGTTAGAATCTCTGACCCTAATAACAAAAACTTGTTGAATCAAGATTTGGTCGGCGCTAAGGGCAAATTCTCCTTCACCACCAAAGAAGCTGGTCTCCACAAAGTTTGCTTCGCTCCTCTCGAAGGCGAATGGTTCGACAACAGAAAAAAGACTAGAATCGCCCTCAGATTGAGTGGTGGAGAATCCAATTACGAAGATATTGCCAATAAGGAACATCTCAGTCAACTTCAAATTTTGATCATGAAGCTCAAGGATCACGCCGAAGATTTTATTAAAATGCAAGAAAACAGTAGAGCTGACGAATCTCAACTCGTTGAAGTAAACCTTGAGAATCTTTCGAGAGTTATTGATTAATTTTTTAGCAAAACCAAAATGTTAACGAAAGAGTCATCTACACCACCGTCTTCCAAACTTTGGTCATCTTGGTCTCTGGATGCTACCAAATCTACAGCTTGAGAAAATACTTTATCCAAAAGAAACTCTTATAAATAATAAATTATTGTGTTTGTTCTTGTTACATACAGTGAATAAATTCATATGTTGCTCTGCTAAACTGTTTGTTAGTTCGTAATGAGTAGTTGCCTATAAGTGTTCATCATAATCATGCATGGTGAAAACAAACAAAATTCCAAATAAAAATCTTGTTTCTCAGGCGGGATAATAAATCTTGAATTCAAACACGTATTGCATTTATTAATTTCATTTCATTAAAAAAAAACGAATTTTTAATTTTGGAGAGTTAACTTGGGAAAAGAATCTTTCATTGCATTTAGATATCATGTCATGAATAAATAGATTTGTTTAAATAGATAAATAGATATGAAGGAGATATTTATCTCAGCTCTTAAGCTTGAGTTTCAGGGATATTGCTATAGGCACCGACGGTCTTGGTGGCAAATTGATCAAAGGTTTGGTTTTCCATCCATCTGCCTTCGAGTTTGGGGACTTTTTCAGCTGAATCAATTTTAAGAATTGTACAATTTTAGTCAAAACTTACTTTTCACAATAGCCTTTTCTCTCTCAACACCAGGAGGAGGAACCAACAACTCATCCTTATCGGGTTGCATAAAGACGGCAAATGTGTCTCTTGAAATTCCAGTTCCAATCAATTTCTTTCCTCTCTGTCATGAAAAAATTAGTTGGTTAGTTTCATCAATAACAAATTACAATGACGGTATGAGGAGTAGCTTGAACAGCACCACCAGAAAGAATTTGAGCAGACTCTCCAATCTAAATCATTAAAGTTAAGAGGAAAAGATCAAAACACAATCCTGACTTGGAAAGCCAAGGCGTCTTTGGGGATGGCCGCCTTTTTGATTTCATTGGATCTCTTTTGAACGAATAAACCAGATTCAGGATCCTTGAAATCGATTTCTTTCAAATAAGACTTTTTCGGTAAAATAAAACGTTACCATTTCCTTCAGCATCAAAATACATGGCTGAGGCAAGGCCAGTCAAGAGGCCGTGGTCATTGTGCCAGCCGCACCAATCTCCATCGGCATCCTTTTCGTCTTTGCCTATAAACAGTTATTGAGGCTCTTATGCGAGAAGATACTAGGGAAGTAATGCAAGAGTCTGGCTTTGCAGCACTTGGATTCCTTGACAATTTGAGTGACCTTTCCAGCTGGGAAGGCAGGAACTTCCTTTTGAATATAAGCATCGATATGCTTGGATAATTTTGCTCCGACATCGACGATTAAGCAGCCCAATTCTTTGAAAGCTTTTTCGAGTTCGGGAACGTCCTTGGTTGGCCAGACGTTGGGAGCAAAGGTTTCTCCGAATTTGATTTCAGCATCACCGTGAATGTTGTCATATTGAGGGTTAGCGTAGAAGGAGCCCTTTGAGAAATCTCTTTGGTTCAAGAACTTTTCTCTACCGTGACTCCATCCAACAGTGTAGAAGTAGTCTGGGAATTCGTAGTTCTTCAAAGTGTCTGCAGGAAGCTTGGCCAGTTTTTGAGCCAAAGGGAGAAGATTTCTTCTCAGCTCAACGTATTGGGGCACGTCAGTAACAATGCAGATACCATAGCCTTCAGGTCCAAAAGCTTCCTTGATCTTTTGAGACAAGTCTTTAGACTCATCAATAATATCAGCATAAGACAAGGAAACGATGTTGACTTGTGAGATGTTGCTTGGTTGTTGTTCCATTTTTAAAAGAGAGAGAGTTGTTAATAATAATAAATGAAAAATTATAAATTTTATTTGAGAATCGGACTTAAAAATAAGGGGAATGAATTTCTAATTCGCCAACTAATATCAGGCAAGAAATGATGGAAATAAAATAACTTAGTGCATTTCAGTCAATTATCGATCAGATAATCCCTTTCGAAAAGAAGAATCAAGAAGTTTTGATGGTTTTCAGGTCTTGATCCATTCAATTTAAAGAGCGACCTGTTTTGACAAGAGATTCTGAAGTATTTCCTGTTATAATTTTCAATGGAAGTCAAAGCAAATAAAAAGTCTTGAGAGGATTTTTATTTCATTAAAAATCTTGATTGCAATCAAACCATAGATTTTAACTTGAGGAAATTAATTTTTTTTCGTATTATCAAACAAATATTCTTGTTGAAAGTGAATAAACTAACTACTGAGTGTGAAAGAGACCTGAAAGTCTACTCCCCCATTCATATCTCATGTTTCAAATAAAGTTAATAAAATAGGATCCAGGGTCGAGGTCATTTTCTTCACAAAGAGAGAGTCAAATGGACTTAATTCAATTCCAAAAATTTTTTTCTCCTAAATTGCTTTAAAATAATAGAATTGAAAGATACGAAAGGAAGTTCATTTCGAGGATTAGCTTCAGCGATTTAAATTCTTTTGTCACTTTTATGAAGATAGATTTTTTCAGAATCAAATCTCATTTTTCTTCTAGTTTTCAGACTTTTTGATTTTTCAAAGGAGATAAAATCTTTTTGCCAAACTGGGCGAATAAAAAGGAGCTGAGGGGTCAAAGAAAGTCTTTTGAAGAGGAGTTTATTTAGCCTCTCCCAAAAACTTAAACCTTTCATAAAACCAAATGTTAAGTCAAGTCTCAAATGGTAATTCTTTTTACCGGTATTTTAGATTTACTGATTTGATTTTGTCATTTCCAATTACTGAATTCGGGTCGGGTTCAAGCCTTTCTTGAGTGAGAACTTGAAAATACATAGTTTAAAGGAAACAGCATACATAATCAGAAAAAGAAATTTAAATTTGGACTATTGATGAGCAGATTTTCAACAATCGTCTCAATCTGACTTTAATAAAATATTTGGACGCATGGATTCAGACAGACCCTGGACTTTTTATGCCATCCTGCATCTGAGGATCCAAGAGAAAAAGCCAAACAACTTTTGAAAAATTCTTGAAATGCTGATTTCTTTCTCACTCTTAAGACTAACAGCTATTCGGATGAAAAGTCAGTAAGTTTTTTGACAATTTAAAGTTTTTTCATTTTCAAATTGTTCTTTCAGAGAGATTCTCATAATTTTGATGTTGATTGGAGCTTTTCACAAATTTCACAGTGAGTCATATAATTTTTTTTTGTAAAAATGTTTGTGAATTTCGAGATTTAAAAAGAATATTGCAACAACAACAAAAATCTGAAATATTGAGGCAGTTCAATAATCAAAAAAAAGGTGCCACTTTAGCAGCCCTTTTTTGTAGAAAGATGCCAAGAGCCCTGAGAGGATGTCTCTGGCATTTTTTTGTTGGCTAACTGAAACCCTGTTTGGAAGAGATTCCTGCAATAATATACGAGAAAATGAATCCTTTGAGTTATTGAAAGTTTGAAATTTACCCTCAAAAATGCTAGTTTTTCAAATCTGATGCGATTTTCTCAAATTCCCTCGCATTCGTTGAACTCATCTTTTCTCCGCTTGCAATAAAATTTTTTCCTTCAAATTCAACAAAATCGAAGTGGGTGAGAGATTTCACAAAATACAATGTCGTTTGGTCAGAAAAGGATTTTAAAGCTCAAAAAAGACTCTTATAAAATATTTGGTGATTTTTAGTTTCGATGATGAAAAGGTTTAGAAGAAAACAGCAAACAGAGCTCAAATTTAATTTATTCATTTGAAAAGTAGAATGAGGGTATATGTAAAAAATCTAGTGAGAATAACATTCATTCGTCTGAAAGCCTTTAAAATGCGAGAAATAATTCTTTTTTAAGGCTGGATTTGATCTTAGAGTTCTTCAAGCAAAACAAGGGATACTTTCAAGTTCTCACTCAAATCGAATACTTCTGAAGAAGTCTTTGCTAAAAAGGATTCTCTCAAATGGAAAGAGAATTTTCAGAATTTACCTCCTCCTCTCTCCAAAAAAAGTCCTAGAGTTGTAGCAGTTGTTTGGTTTCCCACAAAAACCAACTGTAGATTGATCCTGAGTTTCTCCTTGCAATTCAATTGAATTTGATAAAAAAATTAATTCAAGGGCCAGAACCCGCAATTTTTTGCCCTCTCGCGGTTTGGAAAAATACGATTATTCTATCAAGAAGTTCATTCCAAGCTCTTGTTTCAACCTTCAAATTCAAACTGAGTTTTGAGGACAACAAACTAATCCACCTCCAAAGGTTTTTTGTAGGCAGCAACGAGCGATTTTTATTTTAAACTCCTCGATTACTGTCTTTGATGGACAGATTATTAAACGATTTCAGGAGCAACAAATCTATATTTAGGAAATTATAACTGAAGCGTACTACTTCTCAGGGAAATTTGGACAAGAAGTTTAATATTTTGTTATTATAAAACTCTCGATTTAAAAATTAAATAATTAAGCAACTTATGGATTTCAATAGATTCATCTTCCCTGCTCCCAATGCCAGTTATACCCCTTTCACTCTCGAGAAGATGATTTGGGTCCCAAGAACCAGATTTTTTTCAATGAAAGGCCTTGTTAAGCTCGAAGATAGTTATGCCAACTATTATTCTAACGCCAAAGATTCATCAAGATCAAGCGATATCACTAAACAAAGTAAGTGCACTCATTCAGCTCTTTTATTCTCTCAATCTATTTGTTTTCCTTCCTTCTACTCTCCAAGTTTTTTCCCTCCTCAATAACAATGTTTTAGACTCGTCTTTTATACCTTGTCATTATCAGACAGCTGGTGAAGGATTCAAAAACCTCATTATTTTCTTCCATGGAAATGCTGAAGACATTGGGATTGCTTCAAACTTCACCCAAAAACTTGCCATTGGCTTGAAAGTAACCCTAATCTCCCGAGTTTTCGACTCATCTCAATTTTAGGCCAACATTTTGTCTGTTGAGTATCCTGGCTACGGTGTTTATAAAGGGGATCCAGATGCTAAAAAAATCCTTGAGGATGCTGAAATTGTTTATGACTTTTTGACAAATGAGGTCGGAATCAATCCTGAAAACATCATCATCTTTGGGAGATCCATTGGTTCAGGCCCTGCGACACATCTTGCAGCCAATCGCAGACCTGGTGCTCTTATTTTGATGTCTCCATATACTTCAATTAAAGCTGCTGTCAAAAATATCGCTGGAAATTGGGTCAGTTCTTTATTTGCTGAGAGATTTTGCAACATTGATGAGATGGAGAAAGTTGAGTGCCCCTGTTTCTTGATTCACGGCAAAAAGGACAGAATTATCCCATGGGAACACTCCCAAGATCTCTTTGGAAAGTGCAAAGCTCCAATCGCTTTTAATTTGTCCGAGACCATGAGCCACAACACTTTCAAGCTCATCACCGATGTGATCAACCCAATTAAAAAATTCTTTAAGCAACTGGGATTCAGAATCAATAAAGGCAGCATAACCTTCCCAGACTATGTGAGTCGAAGACCTCAATCATTGGAGAATTCTCAGAACTTTGAAATCGCTTCAACCATTGTTGATAGCATTATCCTCGAGTCCTAAATCAAGTGACTGGATGACTTTTTGAACACACACAATAATCAACACTTTTTTCTTTCGAAAATATTTGTAGATACTCTCAATAAATACCACCACCATCAATAAATATCATATTTCGGCCTAAATACCGTGCTTGTATGTCTATAATAATTAGTCGTATTATTAATTTGTATAACTTTCTTTATTCCTCTTGCCCTCTTACCCTCTTACCCTCTTTTTTTAAACAAATAAAGGTCAAAATCACTCCCATCTTTGTCGAAAGAATTCATTTTTTTGTTGGGGGAATGTTTGGATGTTTTTTTTTCAGATGAAAGGATGTCATTTCTAGTTGAAATTCCTCAATTTTCCATTTTTGACAATTTTTCTAAAAGTTTAAATCTGTATGGGATTAAAAAGGATGAAAAGATTTGGTAAAAGATTAAATGCTTAATATCATGCCTTTTATAACTCCAGCTTTTTTCAACCTAATAATCTTTCCTTCTGATTTTAATAATCGCTGAAAATGAAAAGATATGCAATAATTACCCTTGTCTTGAGACGAATTGTGCTCGCATTTTAATTGAGGATTTTTAATTCAAGATAAATTTGAATTCAAAAGAAATTTGATAATTTTTGAATTAACTTTTTATAATTAGAAATTCTCTCTAGGAAGAAAAAGAGTTTTTGGGTGGTTGAGAGTAATGAAATGTTTCTCCAGAGGTGTATTTGATCAAAACTTTTGATTTTTACAAAATGTTTATGAGGAGATTAAAAGAGAAAGTCAAGCTGATCCTGCAGGACTTTTGTGTTCTTCATAAACCTAAATATTTTGGAAGAATATAAATATGATCAGATTTCACTGTGAAAGAAATATTGGAAAAAATGAGCAAGAAGTTAGGAGTTTACATTGAGGAATCATCTTTTCAACAAAAGAAAATTGGGTCAAAATTGTTTGGTGAATCAAAAAATTAATTTCGAATTTCAAATTCATAAATTCAATTTTCTTGAAATAAAAACTTTTTATGATAAATTAAAAGAATAATAAATTAATGAAAAAAAATTGAAATTAAAAAAAAAAGTCCTTTATTTCAATAAAAAATACATAATTTTGTTTTAATCAGTTTTCTTCAACCGAAAAAATTCCTCTTAACTGATCTTTTTATTTCTTAATTTTGGAGCACTTTGCAAACAAGAACTTCTTCTTTTGAATGGCTAAAGAAATGCATTCTGATTTCAATTTACAAAGTCGTCAAAATCTGTAGGAGTTTTTTTGTTTTCGTATTCAAATCAATTCCTCCTTTTCAAAGTTCAAATTCAACTCAAACTTCATTCGCTTGATTTTGAAGTTGAAACTGTGACTTTTTCAATAAATTTTCATTTCCAATTTTTTTCTTCTTTTCAAAATTTGAGTCTTCTTCTGACTTCGTTCTTTTTCTGTTTGCGCTCAAAATTGAGATTTTATTTTTTTTTTTTCAAAATCAAGTGAAGCTTTTGAGAAATATCTTTAATTAGATGAAACAATTTGAAATGTAATTTATTCTTCATATTTCGAGTAAAAAATGTAGTTAAAGCAACATTGTAAATGAATGATTATGAAAAAGTAGAATAATCTCTTGAGTTAGTCAATTGTAACAAAAAAACTACACGAATTGTAAAAAACATAGAAAAAAAAAAGTGAATTGATAAGTCTTCATGATTTATCTGAGATCGAATCTTGAAGGCATGAGTTTGCTTGTAGTTTGAGTTGAATGATGACTATTTTCTTTTGCGGAAGGGAATAAATTCCAGAATCTTAATGTTTCATCACCTGCTCCAGTGACGATAGTTTGGCCATCAGGGCTCATTGCCAAGTACAAGACTCGGTAAGAGTGACCAGTTAAAGTTGTGACTTTTTCCATAGTAGGATATTTCCAAAGAATAATTTGGTTTTGTGAATACCCATGAGTGCTGACGAGCTCCTTGGAATTCTTTGAGTAAATGAGATTGCACACTTGAGAATCAGTTTCAATACAATTGACTTGAGTGCTTTGTAAAGTATTCCAGAAACGAATGGTTTTATCTGCAGTACCACCTCCAGTCGCAAGGAGACCGTGCTGATGTGGTGACCAAGCTAAGGCCTTGACCGCAGCTTTATGCTCTGAAAATCTCGTTACAGGATTATTCGAATGAACACTCCAAATATAGACCTTATTGTCATTTCCTCCTGATGCCAGTTGTTGGCCATCGAAAGACCATTTCAACCCACAAACTTCCTGAGTGTGGTTAGTCAACCTTGAGATGTAATTTGAAGGGAGTCTCAGATCACGGTATAGGATGCTTTGATCTCTTGAGCCAGATGCTAAAAGTGAGGTGCTCCAGGCAGCTGCACTCACTCTGCTGCTGTGTCCACTCAAAGTTTGAACCTTTTTCAGCTTGGTACTGTCCCAGATTTGAACTTCTCCACTGTTTGTACCTACACAAATTTGATCACCGGTGGGCGCCCAGGTGAGAGAAGTGACTGAATCCGAGGCTCCAAGATCGCAAAGCTTAGCAACCTTGCCAGTATGGCTGGACCAGAGATATACACAAGAAGACAAGCCAACTCCAAGAACATTTTGAGAGGACCAATCAAGAAGGTTCAAATAGAAATCGTCTTGTAAGGCAGGAGCATCAAGGACTTTGAAAGGAGTTTTTGGGACTTTACGAGTCGTTGATTGGTACATTGAGAGCACTTTGTCGCAGTTCATGAGGGGTTGTTGAATATAATGCTGCTGACTCAATGGCGAAGGATGATTTTCGTCCCTATAGCGAAAAATATTGTTGTTGGCAAAGATAGAGTCTTGAGTTGGAAGGAGCTTGAGATTGTTGTCGTATCCGAGAACAAGATTCTTGTAGAGGCATTGAAGTGAGAAATTAGGCTCTTCTTCTGCAATTGAAGCGATATTTATGTTCTTTGATTCTCCTGTTTGCGAATTGTGTTCATGGGAAGGGGTGAGTGCCAGATTTAGCCTTGAAGTTTTACGGCTGGGCACAAATCTATCGGTAATGAGCTTTGATTTAGCCTTTTTCTTTGGGAAGGTGTGGATTGCAGCAGACTTTGCATATTTATTGGCTTTTGGAGTCACGTTTTCAATATCAGAGCAAAGATCAGAGAAACGGTCCGCATCATTTTCTCCAGATTCACTATTCGCTGTAGTCAGTGAGAGTCCAGGCGTTGAGCAAGTGTCAGTCGTCGATGCAGATCTGCAGACACTGTTCAGTTTAGTAAGGAGGGAGAGGTTTTTCTTCACAGGTTCAGGAGAAGAGAACTGAAAGGTTTCTTCAGAGGAAAGAGGTCGATGGGCTTCAGATATGCTAATCATAGTTTATGGTGAGGTGGTCGCCTGCAAAAGTTTGCAATTCAAGTTTAATTTCTAAAATTTTCTCAATCAAATGAGATGAATCAACTAAGAATTTAGTCTCAAGAAGTAATTTGTATTTGAGAATAGTTACAATAAAGTTTTATTTTAGTCTCTAAATCAATAATAATTAAGCCCCAAAAAAGGAAATTACTTTGTGCTTGGAAGGATGATGTCTCTGAAACAAAAAGAAGTGGGGTGGGGGTTTTCAAAACTTGGGTTCAGGTAATTCAAAATATCTTTCAACAAATGAGTCCTCTCTTATTGTTGAAAAAAAATATTTCACTAAAATAGAGTTTAAAAAAAATATTTAGTCCAGACTAGTTTTTTTGATAATGCCTTTTTGCCTGCAGAATTGAGAGACTAAAACATCAATCAACTTTTGAAACTGGACTTCCATCAATTTCCCAGCATCATATTGAAAATGTCCAAAAACCAATCAAGTTTAAAATTATCTTTGTTTCAGAAAAAGTTTTTTTTTGTTCAATCTCACTTTGAATTATCTGAAAATCCCCCCATTATCAATGTGAAGAAAATTTGTTTTTCCGGGATCAGGGATCATTTTTTTGAGATCAAAACTTGAGAACAAAAAATGATGATTTATTCGAAACAAAGTTTTCTGATTATGATGAATTTGTTTCAAAAATGTTCTTAAGATGATCGAAGTTTTGTGAAAAAAATTCTTTGATTGAAATTTTATGTCTCATCTTTTCTCAATATTATTTTTTAACCCTTTTCACCAGAACTTAAAAATGGATTTTTCTCAAATATTTATTGGCAATAGAAGGATACCTTCAAGGAACAATTTTTAAAATTCAGAAATTCGCCTCGAGGAAAGAAAATATGAATTCGAACTGAAAATTCAATGATCTTGAATTTTTCCTCATTTTTTAAAGGTGAGAAAAATGCTAAATTTTCTCCAAAGCGTTATGTCATTTATCAATCTTAAAATAAAAGGAATAAAGGACACTTCATTGCTTGTCAATTTGAATTAAATTCATATGAGTTATTTTCAAATTCTCCTCAATCAAAAAATCAGAATTTCAATTTCAATAAAACATAGATGCAATCATTAAGTTGGATAAAAGAGAAAAATCCTCAGAATGATCTTCTTCCGAGCTCTCGAGATGGACACACTTTAAGCTATATTCCTGAGCTAGGGTGCTTGATATTATTTGGAGGTTTTCAATGCAATGAGAAAGCTAATGAAGTGTTTTTGTATGACGTTGAAAAGAATGTTTGGAAACTTCAGCCAACAGTCGGAAAGCAACCAAGTTCAAGAGCATATCATAGCGCTTTTTATGAAGACTCTTATTTCTTTGTCTATGGAGGTCAGGGCGACAATAATAAAGTTTTGGGAGATATCAATTTTTTGAATGTCATCACTTGGGAATGGAAATCATTGTGGGTCCTCGAAGCTCCACCTGCAAGAAAGTTTACTACAATATGCGATATGGCAAATCAAGAGAAGGAAAAAATCCTGTTTGGAGGTGCTGCAAGTATCGATAATAACAAGCTTCTTGGAGATGTCTGGATCATAAGTTATAATAATGTGTCTTTTAACTCTATCAACCAGAAAATTGTTGGAACTGTCTGCACTAGCAAAAGGCCAAAAGGTGACGTTCCAGGAGCAAGAGCAGGACACAGCGCCGTTGTCCACAACAAATCGTTGATTATCTGGGGAGGCAAGACTAACGGCGTG
>Ga0182738_1002333_pt1 | contig 22616 bp, 26 predicted proteins | sample eDN5th30CBELigMG_FD_128876 | JGI IMG/M metagenome (GOLD analysis project Ga0182738, IMG submission 128876) | Enriched Miracle-Growth compost microbial communities from Emeryville, California, USA - eDNA 5th pass 30_C BE-Lig MG (version 2)... ...
ATCGTCGTCGATAGGCCGGGCCGCGTGGCGCTGACCGACCGCAAGGCGGATCGGCTGCTCGTCGAGGCACTGGCGCGCTTGCACGAGCGCGGCCACGACAGCGGCATTGCGTCGTTGCCGATCGCGGCACGCCATGACCAGCCTCCGCTGATCGTCCACCTGCTGCCTATCCGCCGCGCCGCGCACGATGTGTTCATCAACGCCTCGGGAATCCTGCTTGTGACGCCGGTCGTGCCCGCCGAGGTGCCGACCGCCGAAGTGCTGCAGGGCCTGTTCGACTTGACTCCGGCAGAAGCGCGCGTGGCGCGCAGCGTCGCTGCACTTCAAACGGTCGATGCCATCGCCGCTACGCTGGGCGTCTCGCGTGAGACGGTTCGCACCCATCTCAAGTCCGTCCTCGACAAGACCGGCGTGCCGCGCCAAGGCGATCTGGCCGCACTCTTGGCAGGCTCGAGCCTCCGTAGCGACGAACTATAGGCGCCTCACCCATTTGGGTGATGCCCAATGCTGTCCGGCTATTCAGATTGATGTCGCAGTTGAAAGAAGGCGGCGGGTGGCACTCGTCGAGAGCCGGTGTGTGTGAGGGCACTAATTATATCATCCCACTCGAGCGGGAACCGGCCTTGACGAGTGCCTCAGCCGAGGTCGTTGAGACATTTCTCGAGGCATGGATTGCCGGCGATGTCGATGCGGCGGTGGCATGCTTCGCCGTGGATGGAGTCTACGCATTGCATCTTTCGGCGGATTTGCTGGAGCACGCCGGCGAGGCCATCGGCCGCGAGAGCATTGCCGAGGCGATATCGTCTTTCCGGTTGAGCTTCGATCATCTCCAATGGCGGCCGCTCAACCTGAGGGTCAACGGGAACATCGTTCGCACGCAAGTAGCGTTCAAGTACCGGCACCGCCCGAGCGGCGAAGTGCTGAGCGGCCGCCTGCGCTTCGTATTCCAGGTCCGCGATCGACAGATCGTACGCGCCGACGAGTATCATGACCGCGCCAAGGTCGAAGCCTTCATTCGGCTGTTCGCGCGCCCGCCGAGCGCCTGATCCTACAGCTCCGCTATCGGTGCAGATGATCGTGGCGCCCCGAGTTGCCCGGTGCAGCGCTCGACGAGAGCCGCTCGGCGAGAAGCGCGCACTGCACCCGGATGTCGGGAATGCCGACCGTCTCCCACAGGCCGCCGCGGGTCAGCGGGCCGATGGCGAAGAGGTCAACGGCCGCCGCGCCGCCCACCGCCAGCAATGCGCCCGACGCGTCGACGTCAAACCCGAGGCCCAGCGGATCAGGGCGCGCCAGACCCCCGTCGATCAGACTGCGCGCAACGGCATTGCGGGAGCTTGCAGCGTCGAGACTGAAGCCCGTGCAATCGATGATGGCCTGCACGCGCAGTCGTTCGTTTTCCGCGGCGCCACGACGTCGATAGGCCACCTCCACCGACCGGCCCGTGCCCTCGATGGAAACGATCTTTGCGGCAATGACCGCGAGCCGGCCGCTGTCGCGCAGGTCATTCAGCGTCGCGGCGACGGAAGGCGCCATGCGGTGCCGCCGCACCTCCCACCACGGGCGTGCGTGGCGCAGGAACCGGCGCCTCTCCTCCGGCGCGAGACTGAGCCAGATCGCCTGCATGTGCGGCCTGAGGCCGTCGAGCACGGCGCGCCAGTCCGTGCCGCGCTGCGCCGCCGCCGCCTCCGACCGCGCCCTGAGCCAGTGCCAGATCTCGCTCATCTTCCTGGCAAGAGGCAGGTCGCCGCGATCGATGACCTCGGCATTGACCGGCCGGTGCACGGCGGGCAGCAGGCCGCGGCGCGAGATCGCCGTCATAGATCCGCGATAACCCGCGGCGAGCAGCAATTGAATGTGGTCGAGCGCCGAGTGGCCCGTGCCGAGAATGAGGACGCTGTCGATTTCCTCGATCCACTCCGCATCGATGGGCTGCCACGTCGGCAGTGCGAGGGGAAGCCGCGAGCGACGCGGCGCCTCGTAGCCGGTGGCAATGACCGCAATGTCGCCGGCCAGGGTCTGACCACTCGCCAGAGTTACGGCTATGCCGTGCGCCCCGCGCGACACGGCGATCGCCTCGTCCTGCACGCGCGCGAACCGATGGCGGTTGGATGGCACGTCGGCGGCCTCCTGCAACTGCTCCGCCAGGTATCGTCCGTAGGTCAGGCGCGGCGCGAAGCGGAACCTGCCTTCCCCGGTGACGCCCTCGCGGATCGCATTGCGATCCAGCCATTCGACGAAGTGGTCGGGCGCATCGGGATAGGCGCTGATGTTGGAAGCCCGCACGTTGAGAAGGTGCATCGGCTGAGCCTCGCCGTAGGCAAATCCCTCGCCCAGATGCTCGCGCTTCTCGACCAGCGTCACGCATATGTCCGTGCCCGCCCTGCGCAGGAGGTGGACGGCGAGCAGCGTGCCGCTCGCGCCGCCACCGACGATCAGGATGTGCCGCGCAGGCTCAGCAGTCATCCGGCCGCTACACTTCCTTGAGGATCTTCGCCTGCAGTGCGGCGAGCTCCGCATCGATCCGCTCGCGCGGGCGCGGAGCCGGCACGTCTACGTCGAATGTCACGCGGCCGTCGCGCATGACGACCACGCGGTCCGCCAACGCCACGGCCTCGGCCACGTCGTGGGTGATGAGCAGCGTCGTGAACTGATGCCGCAGCCACAGCTTCTCGAGCAGCCCGTGCATCTCGGCGCGCGTCAGTGCGTCGAGCGCGCCGAACGGCTCGTCGAGCAGCAGCACGCTCGGATGGCGGACCAGCACGCGCGCGAGCGCCACGCGCTGGCGCTGCCCGCCCGACAGCACCGCCGGCCAATCGTTCTGCCGATCCTCGAGACCGACGTCGCGGAGCGCCTCGAGCGAGGCATCGCGCCAGTCCGGGAGACGCGCGATCCCGACGTTGCTGAGCACGGTTTGCCAGGGAAGTAGCCGTGCGTCCTGAAACATAAGCTGCACGGACTTCTGCAGGCGCGTGACGGGAGCGCCGTCGATCAGCACCTCACCGCCCGACGGTTTGTCTAGGCCGACGAGGAGACGCATGAGCGACGACTTGCCGACGCCGGAGCGGCCGACGATGGCGAGGAACTGCCGCGCCGGCACCTCGAGGTTGAGGTCCTGCAGCACGCGGCGAGGACCGAACGACAGTTGCAGGTTTCGCAGTCGCACCGACTTGCCGAGATGCTCCTGAGGCGCTGCGGCATTGCCGGCGTCCGCCCCCGTGCTCTGGCCGTCTCGATCATCCACGCGCTTGAGCATCGATCGGGTCACTTGCTTCAAGGGAGGGCGCGCACATCGCCGTGGTAGGCGGGGTGCCAGGCGAGCACGCGGTGCTCGATGAGCTTCGTCGCCGTATCGGCGGCCTTGCCGAGCAGGGCGTAGACAAGAATGCCGAGCACGACCACGTCGGTCTGCAGGAACTCGCGGGCGTTCATCGTCATGTAGCCGATGCCGGAGGAGGCCGCGATGGTCTCGGCCACGATGAGCGTCAGCCACATGATGCCAAGGGCGTAGCGCAAGCCGACGAGCACGGATGGCATCGCCCCCGGCAGGATGACGCGCCAGAAGATGGCGAGGGGGCCAAGACCGTTCACCTTGGCCATCTCGATCAGGCCGCGGTCTATCGTCTTGATGCCGTGAAAAGTGTTGAGGTAGATCGGGAACAGCGTGCCGATGGCGACGAGAAAAACCTTCGCGGTCTCGTCGATGCCGAACCACAGGATCACCATCGGGATGACGGCGAGATGGGGGACGTTGCGCAGCATCTGGAGGCCGGAATCGAGCAGCCGCTCGGCATTGCGCGACACGCCGTTGAGGACGCCGAGCGCGAACCCGATGCCGCCGCCGACGAGCAAGCCCGCCATGGCGCGATGGAAGCTGATCCACACGTGATGCGCGAGCGCGCCGCTCTTGGCGTTCTCCCAGAAGGCGATCGCCACATTGCTCGGCGCCGGTAGCACGCGCTGCTCGATGAGGCCGGAGCGCGCCCCGATCTCCCACGCGATGAGGAGTGCGACCGGCAGCAGCCAGGGTGTCAGCCGATCCGACAGCTGCGAGCTGCGCGAGGGGCGCGTCATGACTGGCCCCTCTGCCGCTCGGCGGGGAGGATGTCGTTGGCGATGGTCTCGCCGACGGGGCCACCGCGGGCTGCGCTCAGGGGCGACTTGTGCGCGAGAGGCAGCAGCGGGAAGACGAGCTCGGCTAAGCGGTACGCCTCCTCGAGGTGCGGATAGCCCGAGAAGATGAACGTATCGATGCCAATGCGCATGTACTCCTTGATGCGCTCGGCGACCGTTTCGGCATCGCCGACGAGCGCGGTGCCGGCGCCGCCGCGCACGAGGCCGACGCCCGCCCACAGGTTGGGGCTGACCTCGAGCTTGTCGCGGCTGCCGCCGTGCAGCGCCAGCATGCGCTGCTGCCCGACGGAGTCCATGCGCGCGAACGTCTGCTGCGCCGAGGCCAGAGTCTCGTCGTCGAGGTGCTTGAGGAGATCGTTCGCCGCGCGCCAGGCGGCCGCGTTGGTCTCGCGCACGATGACGTGCAGGCGAATGCCGAACTTCAGCTTGCGGCCCCGCTCGGCCGCGGCCTTCCCGGCTACGGCGAGCTTCTTGGCCACCTCGCCAGGAGGTTCCCCCCAGGTGAGATATGTGTCGACCAGCTCCGCCGCGACCGTGATGCCCGCATCCGACGAGCCGCCGAAGTAGAGAGGCGGATGCGGCTTTTGCAGCGGCGGGAAGAGCAGCCGCCCGTCCTCGATCTTTATATGGCGGCCCTCGTAGTCGACCCGTCCGCCGGCCAGGAGCGCCTTGTAGACGTCGAGGAATTCCTTGGTCACGGCATAGCGCTCATCGTGCGCCAGGAAGATACCGTCGCCCTTGTTCTCGACGGGATCGCCGCCCGTGACGACATTTATGATGAGCCGCCCGTCGGAGATGCGGTCGAGGGTCGCCGTCATGCGCGCGGCGACGGCCGGCGACAGCAGGCCGGGGCGAACCGCAACGATGAAGCGAAGATCCTTCGTCTGCGGCAGCAGCGCGGAAGCGATGACCCAGGAATCCTCGCAGCTCCGCCCCGTCGGCAGCAGCACACCGTAGTAGCCAAGGCGGTCGGAGGCTTCCGCTACCTGGCGCAGATAGCTGAGGTCGACGTGGCGGCCGCCGATAGCGGAGCCGAGATAGCGGCCATCGCCGTGCGTCGGCAGAAACCAGTGCACTGTAGCTTTGTCGGCGGGTGTGATCGTCACGATGGCAGCTCCTCATCTTCGGGCAAGGCGAGGAGTGCGCACCAGCCACGCCGAACGACACCGGAAGAACGTCCGTCCTTCCGGCGCTGACTGCACCGCTCTACGATTTCGTTTACCGACTTCCGTGTGACGCTCGCAAACAAGAAGAAGCGATTAGCTTTTCGCTTTTTCGTATTGGAACGGCAGAACACGCCACCCCACTAAATGTGATCGTGAAGCGGACGCATCGGCGCCGCGACGGAATGACATCTGGGGTTCTTCAATGAAACGAAATGCCATCTTCAGTGCGCTCGCAGCTCTCGGCGTCGTCTTCGCCGCAACGGGCAGCGCCAGCGCCGCCGACGCGCCGACCAAGGTGCGCATCGGCTTCCAGAAATCCTCAACGCTGATCAATGTGCTCAAGGCCAACGGCGAGCTGCAAAAGGGTCTCGCCGATCTCGGCGTCGAGATTTCCTGGTCGGAGTTCCCTAGCGGCCTGCCGCTGCTCGAAGCCCTCAACGTCGGCGCGATCGATCTCTCCGGCGACGTCGCCGATACGGTGCCGGTATTCGCGCAGGCGGCCGGCGCCAAGCTGACGTACGTGGCGAGCGAGGCACCCTCCGAGACGGCGCAAGCGCTGCTCGTCACCGCGAGCTCGCCGATCAAGTCGGTCGCCGAGCTCAAAGGCAAGAAGATCGCCGTCACCAAGGGCGCCGGCAGCCATTACCTGCTCATCGCGTTGCTCGCCAAGAACGGGCTCAAGTTCAAGGATATCGAGCCCGCCTATCTCACGCCCGCCGACGGCCGCGCCGCCTTCGAGAAGGGCGCCGTCGATGCCTGGGTGACCTGGGATCCGTTCGTTGCCGCCGCGCAGAAGCAGTCGGATGTGCGCGTCCTCGCCGACGGCAAGGACGTCGCCAGCTACCAGCGCTACTATCTCGCCTCCTCGAAGTTTGCAGCCGAGCGCCCCGACGTCCTCAAGTTCTACTTCGCGAAGCTGAAGGAGACGGGCGAGTGGGTGAAGAAGCACCCCGAGGAAGCCGCCAAGGTGTTGGCGCCCGTCTGGGGTCTCGATCCGGCCGTGGTGACGCTGGCCAACAGCCGGCGCAGCTACGACGTCCGCCCCGTGTCGCTGGGGAACCTCGGCGAGCAGCAGAAGATCGCCGACACGTTCTTCGCCGAAGGCGCCCTGCCCAAGCAGATCAAGGCCAGCGAGGCCGAGATCTGGGCCCCCGACAAGCAAGCCTCCGCGAAGTGACGCGTCATCCTTTCTCTCTCCCCGTGCCCCGTCGGCATGGGGAGGGGGAACACCAGCGCAGCTCTCCACCTCTCGCCACGGGAGAGGTCAGCTCTCGCTAGATTCCAGCGCCGTCCTCGAAGACTTCCTTGTCGGCTTGTGCCTGCACGATGCGGCTCCGCGCGGGCACGCTGCGCGTCAGCCAGACGTTGCCCCCGATAACCGACCCGCGTCCGATGGTGACACGGCCGAGCACGGTAGCGCCGGCATAGATGACGACATCGTCCTCGACGATCGGATGGCGCGCCTCGCCCTTGATGAGGGCGCCATCGGCGTTGGCCGGCAGGCGCTTGGCGCCGAGCGTCACCGCCTGGTAGAGCCGTACGCGCTCGCCAATAACGGCGGTCTCGCCGATGACGACCCCCGTCCCGTGGTCGATGAAGAAGTGCGCGCCGATCGTTGCGCCGGGATGGATATCGATGCCGGTCGTGGAATGGGCGAGCTCGGAGATGATCCGGGCGAGGATCGGCGTCCCCAGTTGATAGAGCTCGTGCGCGATGCGGTGGTGGATCACCGCCTTGATCCCCGGGAAGCTGAGCAGCACCTCCTCGGCGCTCTTGGCTGACGGGTCGCCATCGTAGGCGGCGCGTATATCGCTGGCGAGGAGCGTATAGATGTGCGGTAGCTGGCCCGCGAAGCCGGCGACGATCCCGTCGGCTTCCTCATCGATGCTTGCCGTCGCCCGGTTGCTCGAGCGAGCCGCGAAACGAATTTCGCGCCGGATCTGCTCGCCGAGCTCACGCAGCGCCTCGCTCAAGCTGTAGCCGACGAAATAGTCGACGCCCGCCTCGACGTCGTCGGACGCGCCGCGGTGGCGCGGAAACAGCGTGGCATGCAAGCGCTGCACGATGCTCTCGACGGCCGAGGGCGACGGCAGATCGCGCGTACGGACCGGCTGCGTGCCGGCGGCGCGCGCTGCACGCCGAGCGGCACGCAGTTCGCCTACGATACGCTCGAGGCTGAGGGACGATGAAGCGAGGCCGCCGTTAGCCGCAACGCTCGGGGCGTAATAATCGATGCTCATGATGGCCCGCCGGAGCTGGACGCCAGACGAAGTATCGAAATTATCGCGCGGCAAGCGCATCGCTAACGAACAAATCCTGCGAACTATATGCGCGATGCTGCAGTCAGCCCTTCTCGGGGGGCGAGGCCGAGACCAGGGCGCGCGGCTATGTCAGGTCCGGCGCGGCACAGCGGCGCCTGCGGGGGGGCCTATTTCGTGCGTCGAAGCGATTACGCCAACGGCAGCTGCTTGCCGGTTAGCAGCGCGACAAGCTCGCTTTGCCGATGCAGCCCCGTCTTATCGAGCACGCTCTTGAGCTGCGTGCGGACGGTTTCTTTGGAGACGCCCGCGTGCTCGGCGATGTCGCGGACGTCTCGGCATTCGGCAACGGCACGGGCCACGCGAGCTTCCGCCGCGGTCAGGTCGAAGAGCGACTGGATGACGGCGGCCGACGGCACCTCATGCTGCCCGATGGGCAAGACGACCATGATCGCGGAGGCGCTGCCGAAAACATCGCGCGCGTGCCGCCGAACGGGCACGAGGTGAAGGATGTGAGGTGTTTCCGTCCCGTGGGCCGGAATGGGGATTGATCGCACGACCTCTGCACGCTCGGGCGCGAGCAACTCTGCAAGCGCTACCTCGAGAAGCTTGTCCGCTGCGGGCTGCGAGACATGCACGCGGTTGCGCCGGTCTTCGACAACATGCGGCATCAGCTCTTCGAGCCCACGGTTGGCTGCGAGTATCTGCAGGCGGCTGCCGATAATCGCCGCAGGCAGTCCCAAGAGCTCGAGCGTCATGGAGGCGATGCGGGCGCGTTCCAACGAAAGCCGGGCGGAGATCAAGGCGGCCCGCGCAAGATGCGGCCGCAGGATATCCAGCCGGGCAATGGTGTCGCGATCTACCGGCCCGCTTTCCCAACGCCGCTCGACATTGACAATCAACGTGTTGCCGGATGGGACCTCGATGGCGGTAGCCGCGCCCCACCCCAGGCCACGCGGCCGGTGGAACTCCGTGAACACGGGCTCGCGGTCCAGCTCCTCGCGGGTGTAGACGTCGAGATCGCCGAGAAAGCCGGCGTGCTGTGCCTTCAGCAGTCGGAACGGGCGGTCCGTCCGTTCGGGCCAACCCTCGGCCATGTAGTCTTCGCAATAGCCGCCGTTGGCGGAGTAGGTCCACCGCACATCCTCGCGGGTTGCGGTGAAGAGGAACGTCGCAAATCCGTTGCCGACCTCGTTGACGCCATCCAGCACCGACGGCCAGAGATCCGGCAATGCCGCCGCCTCGTAGATCCTGTCGATGAGCTGCTCGTGCATCGGCCTCTCCCGCGCCGAAGATACCTAAACGGGGCTCAAAAAAAAAGCGCAGTAGGCGTACCAATCACCCAGATGGGTGATGCGGCACCGGGGCCGGCTCCCTAGGGTCCGGGGCCACACAAGGGGTATCTCCGGGGACATTGATGCTTAGGTCAACGCTGGTGTGGTGGCTTCGCGGTGTCATCGCCGGTTTGGCTTGGGCGCCAGTCGGCATGATCGCCCTCGGCGCAGCGGCCTCGGCGGGCTGCGATGACCAGCTGTTGGAGTACGAGCTCAGGGGCAAACAGCGCGGGTGGGCGTTCACGGCGATCGAGAAAGCCGCATCCGATGCGGACAGGCGATGCAAGTACACCGCGCGCCTCGCAGGCATCCACGCCATCCGCACGGGGCTCGCGCCCGCCCTGGCGGGCTGCGAAGGTGCCCCGCGGACCATAGATGCGGATCTGGCCGAGGAGAAGACGAAGCTCGACGAGCTGAGCGCGGCCTGTCCGCCCTTCGAGGAAGCACGATGCGCCGCGCTCGCTGCAGGCGTGCTGGATCTGATCAAGTCTGACCTGACGCCGAAGATTCAAAACATCGCGCTCGAGCGCGAGGCCGACGAAAATCTGCGGTGCGATTTCGTTGGCGCCTTGAAAAGCTTCCTGATGAACGCCACGGCCGATTTCAGCGCCATTGAAGCCCATTGCCCCAAATCGTTCGGGGCCGGCGTCGAAGCCGCTTTGCTGCCGGTCAGGATAGTTACGGCCCGGCGTCTGCTGCGCGCACAGGAAGATAAGGTGAGACCATGGGTGCCGCAATGCAAATGAGATCGGGTCGGTGGCGCGCCCTCATCGTGGCGCTTCTTGCCGCCACGCCGACGAACGCCGTGTTCGCGGGCTGCAGCAGCGACCTCGCCGCCTATAACGCGCTGGCCGGCACGTATCGCGCCAAGCTCAAGGAGCATGACCGTCTCGAAAGCGAACCCGTGAAGCAATGCGCAGTGGGCGGCGAAATCAGGCCGCTCCTCGAGCGGATGAAATCGGCGGCCAACAAGCTGCGCAAATGCAAGATCAAGGGCGGCATGGAACCGCCCAGCTACTACGACGGAATGATCTCCCTCGCCGAGGTGGTGTTCGAAGCCGGATGCCCCGGCAAAGGCCTGGAGAAGTGCCCGCAGTATGTGACGGATGTCGACGATCACATCGAAGAGCTGTTCAAGCCCTTCAGCGAAGACGACGTCGAGAATGCAACCGACGAAGCGATCTGCGCCCAAGGCAAGGCTCTGGATGACCTGCTTCTGAAAGCGGATCGGGCTGTCTCTGCTGTGAAAGACAAATGCAAACCGTACCTGGAGAGCGATGACGACTGGCTTGCCGAGGCGGACTGGTCGTTGGTCGAGCTGACGGAGCAGTCACTCATTCTGCACCGCAGCCAGGCGGAATTGTACAGGAGCAAGTGCAAATAGGGCGACGGCGCCCGATTACAGATTTGGAGAACGACATGGATATTGGTTCACGATGGTTGGCCGTGATTTTCGGTGCCTGCACCGCAAGTGCCGCGTTCGGTCAAACCGCCCTCGCGCAATGCAAGGAGAAGGAATACGCGGTCATTACCGTGTCGGGGACGATCAGGCAGATGGTGGCGGAGGAGCATGACGGCGTGGAACGTCAGCTCGCCGTCGAGCGGTCCGACAACGATGCTTGCGGCGTCGATACCATCTGGCTCGACGAATTGAAGCTGCCTGCGGAATGCACGATCGGGACGACGGTGACTGCAACCGGCAAGCTGACCTTTGGCGATTTTGGCGACAAGGAGTACCTCGAGGAGGTGCAATCGCTATCCTGCAAATAAGCGCCGCGGAAACGGCTTGGCGTGAGGCGCGCGTCGACCGCGTACATCCGTCTGAGCCAACAAAAAGCGCGGGAACGGCGCCTTCGTATACGATCGCCGTGGTGCTTCTCTGTTTCATCGTGGGCCCGCGCCGCGGCCAGACCGAATTGTACAAAGCCAGCAGCAATTAGGGCGACGCCGCCCAATCAAGATTTGGAGACCTTTATGCTTTTCAGTTCCCGACGGATTGCGACGGCCCTCGGCGCCGGCCTAGTAACCGCCGCCCTCGGACAAACGGCCTTCGCGGAGTGCAAAGAAGAGGAAGGCACAGTCCTGACTGTATCGGGCGCGATCAGGGCCATGGTGACAGACGGCGGGGAACCTCACCTCGTTGTTAAGAGGTCCAACAACGAGGGCTGCGGCGTCGGCACGATTTGGCTCAGTGAAATCAAGTTGCCCGAGAGATGCAAGATCGGCGCGACCGTGACCGCGACCGGCAAGCTTGGCTTTGGATTCTTCGTCGAAGATGAGGAGCTAGAGAGTGTGCAATCTCTGGATTGCAAATGAGCGGCCCAGAATCTGCGCCATTTGACTTCGCCGCGTATCCCTCGCCAACGAAAAGCGAAAGGTGTCTCTTGCTGCGCAGCCTTCCGGTCATAGCGGCGGTCAGCTTCCTTATGTCGACGCCCGGCGCCCTTGCCGGCGATCGCTGTGGCCTGGTTCTTCCGGGAGGAGACGGGCGGGGCTACATCGGTACCAACGGAGCGTTCGTATACGATGGAAAATGTCGGTCCCGCTCGGTTTCGCGTAGCCAGTGCGCGCGCGTGGGTGGAGAATTCCAAATAGACCGAGGCGCAGGCCACGACACATGCGTTTACGCCCAGCCGCAGGGATCCTCATCCGGCGGCGGTCAGTCGGGCGGAAGCGCGCCAGGGGAAGCGAACAGAATCCAGGCGCAGGCCGTGGCGGCCTTCAAGAGCCAGAACTTCATCGAGGCGCGCCGGCTGTTCGAGCGCGGCGTTGAATACGGCAAACGCGCTGGCGACACGCGGTTTGCACGGTGGAACTGGGGGATGATGCACATCTCGTACGGGAAGATGTATTTTCTGCAGTCCATAAAATCATCGGTTCTGGGCCTCAGCTCCGAGATGTTCGGCGGGCCGGCAAACATGGAGAAGTTGCGCGAAGAGCAAGCGTTTCTTGAAAAGGCGCTCACGGCCTTTACGACGGCCTCCAAAGTTTCAGAGGTAGATGCCGCGGAAGATATTGCCGATGTTCGCAAGGCGCTCAAGCAAGTCAAAGAGCGGATAGCCGAAGCCCTGGTGAAGGCGGCAGCAGATGTAGCGTCCAAAAAGCGGGAGGACGACTGCAAGCAGCGAGGCGGGGAGTTGGTCGACGATGACGAGAGCGGCGATGAACAGGCCTGCCGGCTAACCACCACCGAGGCGCAGTGCAGCGACCTCGATGGTAAATTTCAGCCAGACCCGGACGCGGAGTCGGGTTCATGCATAGTCACGGGGGCCATCAAGGGCCGATACGTACCGCACTACTAATTGTTTCGCGAGCACGCCGGAGGGCGGGCAATTCGATGAGCGGACCAGACCTCTTATCTCTCGTCGGCGCCGGCAAGTTGGAGGATCGAGCGCCCGGCGTCACCATGCGCATCTCCTTTACGAAGGACCCGGCAGCGCGGGCAGCAGCCAATAAGATCATCTTGGCGCTTCTTGCCTGGGTTCGTTACGACGGATTCAAGCAAGGCGAGGCCCGCAACGTCCTGGGGGCGAAGGTGGCCGCCCACCTCAACAAGACGGGGCGGCAGACGCGCAGGAGCATCGAAGAATTTCCATGTTGGCGCGAGTTGCGGGATGCGCTTGTCGAAGCGCCGCATCTCCTCGCCGCGCCGATGAATATTTCAGGCATTCTGCGCATGCACCGGCAGCGTGCTGCCGAAGCGGCTTCCCGGTTGAGACAGATCCTTGGCAAGCTGCCGCCGCGACGAAATTTGTGGCGAAGCGACGACGGCATCTACAGGATCGACGAGGCGACCGATCCGCGGCATCTTCAGGCCGACAGCGCTATTCTCAAGCACTGCGTGGGGACGAGCTATAATTCGGCGATGCTGGAGGAAAGGGGGTTACAACCTTCAGATCCCGAGGCGATACACTGCCTGCACTATTGGGTGAAGGTGAAGCGCGGAAGCGTGCGGATCCTTACATTCATGCGAGAGGATGCCCCTGTCGCAACGATGGAGGTCGACGGATTCCGGGTCGTCCAATGCGAGCCTCCTCTCGTGTACGAGAGGCACGATCTGGCCGAGCTGTCGAAGGGCCTCGAATGCCTGCAGCTCGAGCTTTGGGTGGACCCGACCTACGGCCGCGACGCGTTGCGCTGCTGACGTCCAGGATGAACACGCCGTAGGTCGTCGCCGAGGATGTAACGGCAGACGCCGACGAACGGCCGACTTCATGACCAAACCTCAAAGTGCATAAATGAACCGCTAGCGCCGCCCTTCACGGACAGAGCCGATGGCGGCCATGAGCTCGCTCAGGCGGTAAGGCTTGCCAAGCTTTGCGAAAGGAACGTCCCCTTCCTCGGAAAGGTCGGCGTATCCCGTGGCGATGACGATGGGCATGTCGGCGCGCTCGCTCCTGATCAGCCGCGCCAGCTCGATACCCGTCATCCCCGGCATCGCCTGATCGGTGACGACGACGTCGATATCCGGTCGCGCGTGGAATATTTCCAGCGCCGACTTGCCGGAGTGCGCTTCCAATACTTCGTGGCCGAGGTCCTCCAGCATGGCGACTGTATTGAGGAGAACCAGTCCGTCGTCATCTACGGCAAGCACGGTGAGGTTCGCCTGATCTTCAACGTTCGGGCTGGTGGTGGGCCGAGGCTCGACTTCGCCCTCGGAGACCGGCAGCGACAATTGCGCGGTCGTTCCTTCGCCCGGCTTGCTCGTGAGCACCAGGTCGCCGCCGAGCTGCTGTGCCATTCCATGTACCATCGACAAACCAAGCCCCGTGCCCTTTCCCAGGCCCTTAGTGGTGAAGAACGGCTCCGTCGCGCGCTGCAGCGTGGCAGCATCCATGCCGTGCCCCGCATCCTTCACTGAAAGAGTTACACGCCGCAGCTGCTTAAAGCCGCTGAGCTTGGATGCTTCTCGACCCTCGATCACGAGGTGGCCTCCCTTGGGCATGGCGTCTCGGGCGTTGACGGCAAGATTGAGGATGGCCAGCTCGAGCTGATTCTGGTCGGCCATGACGTGCGCGAGTGCTGGCGGAAACCTTGTCTCGATCGTGACCGAGGGACCAAGCGAGCTCTGCAATAGGCCCAGCATGTTCTCGGTAAGGGCGGCAATATCTATCGACGTCGGCTGCAGCTCCTGCCGACGGGCGAAAGCCAGCATCCGGCGCGTGAGGACCGCGCCGCGCTGCGCGCCGCTGATGGCGTTGTCGAGCAATCGAGCTATCTTTGGATCTGCAGGCAAACGCTTGCGCAGCAGCTCCAGACTGCCGAGGACCGCTGCCAGCAGATTGTTGAAGTCGTGCGCGACGCCACCGGTTAGCTGCCCTATCGCGTCCATCTTCTGGGACTGAAACAGCGCCTCTCTCGCCTGCTCGAGATCGTGCTCGGCCTGCTTGCGCTCCGTTGCGTCGCGCGTGATCTTGGCAAAGCCGATCAGCTCGCCTTCAGGGCCTCGTATGGTGTCGATGACGGAGCTGGCCCAAAACTTCGTGCCATCCTTGCGCAATCGCCAGCCTTCGCTTTCAAAGCGTCCGTGCTCGGCAGCGCTGTCGAGTGCGCGTTGCGGAAGGCCGGCCGCGATGTCCGCTGGATCATAGAAGCGGGAGAAGTGCTGGCCGATGATCTCTTGCGGTGTGTACCCGTTGATCCGCTCCGCGCCGGCGTTCCAGCTCGATACCATGCCTTCGGGCGACAGCATGTAGATGGCGTAATCGATCACCCCTTGGATGAGCAGCCGGAACTGCTGCTCGCTTCGCCGCAAGGCCTCTTCGGCCCGACGGCGTTCGGTGAGGTCGCGCGTGATCTTGGCGTATCCGACGAGAATGCCGTCGGGAGAACGGATGGGGTCGATCACCACATGGGCCCAGAACTGAGACCCGTCCCGCCGAACACGCCATCCTTCGCTTTCAAATCTCCCCTCGCGAGCCGCCGTGTCGAGCCCGTTTTGCGGCGTTCCCTTGAGCCGCTCAGGCTCGGGGTAGAATCGCGAGAAGTTCTGGCCGATGATTTGGTCGGCGGTATACCCCTTCAAGCGCTCCGCGCCGGTGTTCCAGCTGGATACTATTCCATTGGGGTCGATGATGTAGATTGCGTAGTCGGTGATCGCCTCGACAAGAAGGCGATACCGGCCCTCTTCCGTTTTCGACGCTAGGTAGCGCTGCGCGGCCTCGTACGTAGTGTCGGTAGTCATGGCCCTGTTCTTTTTTGTTCGAGGGGCCGCAGCTCGCTTTGGCTGCTGCACCGACACGACCATGCGGGATTCTATAGGTGGCTGGGGTTTACTCTCTGTGCGGCTGCGAGCTGGAAATGATCTGCTTGAGCTGCGCGAGCAACGTCCTGCCGGCCACCTGATCGGTAGAATACCCCTCGACCGAGAGCCTGCGCTTGAGAGACGCGAGGTCCGTATACTCGCCACAGCGGGCGAGCTCGAATGCTCTTTCGAGCGCGGTGACATGCATCCGCACGTGATTCCTCCGGCGGCCCAATCAGAGGAAACCGCGCCGAGGGACTTTGGTTCCCGGCGATTATAAAAATGAGGTTCGCGGATGGATCATGGGGGCAGGTAACGTCTGGGCGCTCGGGGTTGCAAAGCGGCCCCCGGCAGTCGGCTCGCCGCGTCAATTCCCCTTCGGGGCTGTGCAATCCACGCGACCGCTCTGCCGGCGACGATGGCGCACCTGCTCCGCGCTGCCGCTAGGCTTTCGCGAGCAGTCCGCGATGGCTATCGGCGTGGCGTGCGTCCGGCTCGCCTTTCCCGGCGAGCCGTTTCAAGCTGGCTCTGCCAGCTTGTGTGCCCGCAGCATGGTGTCCACACAGGACCCCATGCGGAGCATCGCGAGCGATATCGAAGTACCGCCCGCGAAGAGAGAGCGCGCTAGGCGAGCTCGATGTTCTGAACGGACACTTTGCCCGTCTTGCGGTCCTCGGCGGTGTCGAAGGCGACCTTCTGTCCCTCGGCCAGGCCGGGGATGCCGGCGCGCTCGAGCGCTGTGGCGTGGACGAACACGTCCTTGCTGCCGTTTGTCGGCGCGATGAAGCCATAGCCCTTCTGCGCGTTGTAGAACTTTACTGTGCCGTTATCCATTTCGTCCTCATGCATGCTTTAGTCGCTAACGGACCGGGCGCAGCGTATCGCGCCGTGCCCGGCCCTAATTTTCGAAGAATGGTAGGTTAAAGGAACGGGGCGTTGTCACGCCGCGGCTCGGTCAGCCGGCCATAAGTCGATGGCAATGCATGACTGAGTACACGCTGAAGTGCAAGCGCTAAAGCAGTCTCGACGATGCTGCGACGATGACTTGGAGAAGAAAAGCTGTCTGCGCGGTAGACAGTTTCCATTGTAATCCCTATATTTGGTTGATCACGGATAATTCACTCAGGCATCCGTGCTGAGAGCTGCGCGCGCTCCCGCCAACAGCGAGGGAGCATGCGAAGAGCGGTCGCTTCCATCACGCAAGTTCAGTCCTTTCGAGGCCGCTGCTGTGCAAGGCGCGCATCGGCGTGTGCTCGAACGTTCGGCCACATCTGGGCCGTCACGCGCGGATCGGAACATCGTCACCCCGCCGGATTATCCCGTCGGGCGGCAATAACGTGGAGGCCCGTCATGGCCAAATTCAAGGTTGGCCAGATGGTCGACTTCATGCCCTCGAGCCGCGCCGTTGCGGCCTCGGTTCGGTCGTACAAGGTGCTGCGCGTACTGCCCAACGAGGGCGGCGAGCAGTTGTACCGGATCAAGACGATCGCCGAAGCCTTCGAGCGTGTCGCGCGTGAAGGCGAGCTTTTGCAGACCTCTGCGCCTCTCTGAGGCCTGTCCAACACGGCGTCCACGCGGCGGACGCTGGAAGAAAGATGTGCACCATGACATTACGCGATAAGCCGTCGGCTAAGCCGAAGACGTTGGCGATGCTGCAACCGAATGAATGCCGCTGGCCGATCGGGGATCCGCAGCTTCCCGACTTCCACTTTTGCGGAGAGCAGAAGGGCGAGGGAACACCCTACTGCGCCGAGCACGCCGGGCGCGCCAGAACGCCCAGTCGCCCGCGCACGATCACCTTCCGAAGTGGGAGCTGACGGGATGTCCGGGACGGGCAAGTTCGCATACGATGCGCCCGCCGAGCTCTATTCAAGCGGCAGCATCAAGTCGCGCCGCCAGCCCGTGAGCTATCGGCGCTTCGCCAATTGCGCCGAAGCCATCCGCTTTGCCGTCGAAGGACTGCCGCAGATCATGCAGCGCGGCACCGTGATGGAAGTTGGCGATGACCGCTTCGAGTTCGGCGAAATCCGAGCGCTCTACGAGAGCGAGGATTATCCGCTTGCGCGCGATGCCGACGATCCGGCGTCCTAGCCGGGATCCGGTGCCATGCGCTACCACAAAGCTATCGAAGTGACCGAAGAGCAGGCGAACGCGATCAAATGCGGGCGTGCGGTGTCGCTGTCGAGTGTGGTTGTGGTCGCGCAGGGCGATCGGTACTACGACGTCCGCGGCATGACGGATACGGAGATAGACGCCTTCGTGGGCGATCTCGCCCGCGCCGAATATACGGCGCTCAAGGCCGCCTCATCGCTGCCGCACTGAATAACCGCCGGTGCCGGCACCGCGCGAGCAAGCTCATTCGCTGGACGACTTCTTCTCTGCCAGGCGCTTGACCGCAGCGACCTCTCGCGCCCACTCCTTGAAAGGCACGGCGGGCGTTCCGCCCATGCGTGCGCCAGCGGGCACATCGTCCTTGACGTGCGCCATGCCGGCGATCTGCGCGCGGTCACCGATCTTCACGTGGCCGACGACACCCGAATGACCTCCCATCACGACGAAGTCGCCGAGTTGGGCCGAGCCGGCGATTCCGGTCTGCGCCACGATGATGCAGTGGCGACCGATGATGGCGTTGTGGCCTATCTGGACCAGATTATCGATTTTGGTGCCTTGGCCGATGATCGTGTCGTTTAGTGCGCCGCGATCGACGGTCGAGTTTGCTCCGATCTCGACGTCGTCGCCGATGATCACACGGCCAACCTGCGGCACCTTGAGGTGCCCTTGCGGGCCCATCGCAAACCCGAATCCGTCCTGTCCGATGCGCACGCCCGCGTGAACGATGACGCGCTCTCCGATCAGGCAATGGGTGAGCGTGGCGTTTGCCCCCACGTAGCAATCCGCGCCGACAACGACCCGGTAGCCGACGACCGCACCGGCGGCGACGGTCGTCCCGCTGCCGATCCGCGCCTCGGCGCCGACAATCGCGCCGGTCTCAATCGTCACGCCTTCGTCGACGTGCGCGGTGGGGTGGACGAAGCTTCCGCGGTAGCTCTCATCCCGCGATCTGGCCGCGAGCGAATGCAGTGCCTCGGGATAGAACAGCCGCAGCGCCAGTGCGAAGGCGCTATAGGGCGTGCTGGTCTTGAGGACGGCGGTGGTGGATGGCACGCGCCCGGCGAACAGCGGCGCGACGAGACATCCGCCGGCGCGCGTCGTCGAAAGCTGGTCGAGATATTTGCGGTTATCGAAGAACGCGAGGTGGTGCGGTGTGGCGCTGGCCAGCGGTTTGACATCCTCGATGTCCGGCGCTTGCTCGCCGATCGGCCCTAGCTCGATCCCGAGTCTCGATGCAATAACGGGCAGCGTGAACGGCCCGGCTCTCTCGAAGAAGCCAGGGTGCTCTCCGTGATCGCCAGCAGGCATTCGTCCGCTCCAATAGGCTAGGCCGCTGGCGCATCCGTGCGGCGCCAAGCGCACTCACTGACGCCGCCCACAAGTCTATGACAAGCGCGGCGTCTCGAAAGGAAAGCTTCGCTTTCAGGTGGGATAGAGCACGAGAATCGCGGCCACCATAACAAGTATCGTCACCAGCGGCACGTGCCAAAAGGGGCGAGGCTTGCGTGGCGCCGGTTGCGTGATTGCTTCTGGCTTCATGTCATCCGCCGATTTGATTGGGGTGTCTGATCGTCACTGCTGGACCGCGTGCGCTGGCAGCCGTTCTCCGGATCGGCGGATTTCACGCATTGCTGCTTGTCAGGGGGAACTTCGATGCGCTTGCGGGAAGCGCGTGGAGGATCGCCCTTCCATAAGCAACTGGGAGGTCGCGTGTACGAGTTGCTGAGTATCGTGCTCGCCGGTGGAAGCGGCGGCGACGATGTGGCGGGCAAGAACCGCGCGGAAATCCGGCACCCCGCCAAGCTCAGGCGCCCACTGAGCGACGACCGCGTCCAATGCGGCGGTCATGTTTCGGAGCACGACATGATCGAAGAAGTCGGTTGAGCTTTTCATTGAGTCTCCTCGCTTCGAAGGCGGGAGCACTCAGCTCTCAGTCACGGGCGCCTTAGGGTCGTAGCGCGTGATGGTTCCTTATAGGCCGGTGCGCGCCCAAAGTCCAATCGACGAGGAAATACTGAGCTCTGCCAAGGCCGCAGATCTACCCGGCGGTTTGATGGGGGAGGGGCTGGTTCGCGAATTCATCGACCCCGATGTCCCTGGGCCTTGGTTAAATCTGCTCATGGACGGAACAAAGCGTGCGCCCGGCGGGTTCCCTCGACGTCGCCCGCGATCAATACGGTGACCCGCGAAACCCTCTCCAATAGGCAACTTGCGACAGCACGGCAGGCGTCGGCTTCTTGCTCGCGCGGCTAGCTGGACCTTCGCCCGCGCGCCTCGGCGATAGCCGGTAGATTGAACCTGACCTGGGTACCCCGATGACAGAACATGACTTGGTCGAGAAGTGGACCGAAGCCGAGATCGCCGACCTCAAGGATGGGGTCGAATGCGGACTGAGCATCGAGGAGATGACAAAGTTCTTCATGCGTAGCGCCCGCGAGGTTGAGGCGCAGATCGGCGCGTGCGGCTTTCGCGCGATGGCCGAAGCGGGCTGCTGATCCGCTGGCGTTTCGACGGAAGCGCGTCGCCTAGTCGGCATCGAGGTCGACGTTCAACTCGCGATCCCAGAAGCGCAACTCTCCCAAAGCTTCGACGAAGTCGGCCATGCCGTCCTTGCCGAGTTCAAAACAGCCGGCATCGAGGTCGTCGAAAACTCCGGCTTTGACAAGCAGGGGCTCGACCTCGGCGCTGTAGCCGATGAACTTGCAGTGCGCGAAGGCATCCGCAACAAATCCCTTTGACGGGGCATCTTTCGCAAGCAGTGCGGCGCCTTCCGCCGAGGCGATGATGGCCACCGCGTCGTAGAGAACCGACGGCCCGCCATCGATCTTCTGCTGCGCCGGCACGCCCGTACGATCGGACAGCGTGACGCCGGCAATCTTCGGTGCGATGACCTCGACGATCCCGCCCAGCTTTTCGATCTTGCTCACCAAAGACGTGAAGATCTTGGCGTCGGCACCGTCGGTCAGCAGCACGCCAAGCTTGCGCCCTTCGAAACGCTTTGGTCCGCGCAAGAGAATGCTTAGGGCCTCCGACGCTTCTAGATCTTCGCGGGTCGGCTGCGCCGCGACGGCCGGCTCCGGCAGTTCGACACCAAGGCCATCGGCCACCGCGGTCGCGAGATCCTCGTGAATGTTGCGCAGGTGGGACACCATGCGGATGCGCACGTCTGACCGCTCGCACTTGCTCAGCTCGAATACCAGCGCATTGCCGATGTGCTTCTGCTCGATCGGCGTCTGGCTGATGAAGAACTGTCGCGCTTGGCTGTAATGGTCGGCGAAGCTTTCGGGACGCAAGCGCACTTTCGGCCCCTCTGCGTCCTCCTCGAAGGTGCGGAACCCCTGCTTCGGGTTTTCGCGTGGTCCGCCATCCGCCCACGTATTGGGCTCGTAGTTGACGCGACCCTTCGGGTTGCGCATCGCCATGTGACCGTCCTGCTGGAAATGCGCGAACGGACAGCGGGGCGCGTTGACCGGAATATGCGTGAAGTTCGGTCCGCCGAGGCGTTTGATCTGCGTATCGAGGTAGGAGAAATTGCGCCCCTGCAGCAGCGGATCATTGCTGAAGTCGATGCCCGGCGGCACGTTCTGCGTCATGAAGGCGACCTGCTCGGTCTCCGCGAAGAAGTTGTCGACCAGCCGGTCGAGCACGAGCCGGCCAACGACGCGCACCGGCAAGATTTCTTCGGGAATGATCTTGGTCGGGTCGAGCACGTCGAAATCGAAGTCGTCGGCGAACTTCTGATCGAAAAGCTGCACGCCGAGCTCCCACTCCGGAAAGGCGCCGGATTCGATAGCAGTCCATAGGTCCCTGCGGTGAAAGTCCGGGTCGGCACCATTGATCTTCACCGCCTCGTCCCACGCTACCGATTGCAAACCAAGCGTCGGCTTCCAGTGGAATTTTACGAACGTCGATTTGTCATCGGCGTCGAGGAAGCGGAAGGTATGGACACCGAAGCCTTCCATGAACCGGAACGACCGCGGTATGGCGCGATCGGACATGATCCACATGATCATGTGCATGCTTTCGGGGGTCAGGGAGATGAAGTCCCAAAAGTTATCGTGCGCCGACTGCGCCTGCGGGAAGTCCCGGTCGGGCTCCGGCTTCACCGAATGTATGATGTCCGGGAACTTGATCGCGTCCTGGATGAAGAACACGGGATGTTGTTGCCGACGAGGTCCCAATTACCTTCTTTGGTGTAGAGCTTGACGGCGAACCCGCGCACGTCCCGCGCCAGGTCGAACGAGCCCTTGCTTCCGGCGACTGTCGAGAAGCGGACGAAAGCTTCGGTCTTTTCGCCGACGCGCTGAAAGATATCGGCACGCGTGATGTCGGCAAGGGAATCCGTCAGCTCGAAGAAACCGTGGGCGCCATAGCCGCGTGCATGTACGACGCGCTCGGGGATGCGCTCGTGATCGAAGTGGAAGATTTTCTCGCGGAAATGGGAGTCCTCGATCAGTGCTGGCCCGCGGGCGCCCTGGCGCAGCGTATTTTGATCGTCGGCTACCGGGATGCCCTGTTGCGTGGTTAGCGTTGCGACGTCACCCTGCGCGGTCTGATGGGTTTCGCCCCCGGCACCGCGGCTCTCGCGGCCTTGGAGGCTCGGGCCATTCTTGGGCTTCTTATTGCCGGCTGGTTTCTTGCTCGCGCGTGCAGAAGCGTCGGCTTTCTTCGCCATGGGATGCCTGCTTTGTAAGGATGTAATCGCAGAGCATCGCCGAACGCCCTGTGTGGTCTCGCGCAACGTTCTCGGTATGGCTTCGTTCCTCCGGCGCAGCGTCGCCCGCGACAAGCCGCTAAAGCTCAAATGGGCAGAGCATCGTTTAGCGCATCGGTCTCCGCTGCAGAGTCATGGTCGCGCTAATCCACATTAGCGTAATTGCCGGCGAGGCCCCGATCCGACGGAACGAAGCAAGCACCTCGCCGTTCCTCCTTCGTCCCCGAAAGCGCAATTCACGACGGGTGGCCCGATCGGCCGCCCGCGTGCTCATGAATGGAAAAAAAATGTCGATGGAAGCCAAATCTGCGACGGAAACGATGACCGACCTCGGTACCGCAACTTTTCACGAGGCGATCGATACCGCGCAGGATCAGTACGAGAATGTCCTCGCCGCTATTCGCCGGAACCCGCTCCAGGCTGCGGGTATCGCTGCCGGTGTAGGTTTTACGCTGGCGTTGCTGGCGCGCGGGTTCGGCGGAAGCTCGCCTAGCAAACCGGTGCGCAGCTACGGGCGCTGAGGCAGCGCTCCTGCTCCTCGTGCGGCGAAGGTGGGCGCTTGCCCGCTTCGAAAGATCCGGCGGCGCGGTGCCTTCTCTGGCCCTAACGCCGCGGCCATCACTCACATAAAAGGATAACGAGATGGACACGCCC
>Ga0182738_1002334_pt1 | contig 22607 bp, 9 predicted proteins | sample eDN5th30CBELigMG_FD_128876 | JGI IMG/M metagenome (GOLD analysis project Ga0182738, IMG submission 128876) | Enriched Miracle-Growth compost microbial communities from Emeryville, California, USA - eDNA 5th pass 30_C BE-Lig MG (version 2)... ...
AGCAAAAAAAAAAGTTTCTCATTTTTGGGAAATTTTTAATATAGGCCCCGGATGAATCTGTCAAACGGTCCAGATTTTAAAAAATCCCAAATTCTGAACCTTGAAAAAAGTGGAAAAAAATTTCTGACGAAAACTCAAAAAAAAAAATGAAAAAAGAGGGAAGGAAAATGTTGTTAAGGATTTGGGAGTCTATTTTTGCGCAGCCGAGGAGAAAAACATCTCTCGGGTCTCAATATTGATATGTTCCGCGCTCAGAGGGTTAACTGATAAAACAAAAGACGGAATTATATTTGAATTCAAATTCGCAAAATCAATTTGACGCAATGCAGCAAGAAACAGTGGATACTATTGAAGTTTTGATAAGAATAAGGCCTTTCAATGAAAGGGAGAAACAAGAAGAAGCAAAACCGTGTTTCCACATTGACAATCATTCAAAAAACACCATCATATTTGATGCCACAGCAAAGAGCGAAACTCGATACTTTACTTTTGATCATGTTTGTAACGAGCAGGCAACTCAAGAAGAAATCTTTAGGATCATTAGTATTCCCACCGCAACGTCGTGCTTGCAAGGTATTTTTATTTTTCCCTTTTAGATTGTTGCAATTTTCAAAGGATATAATGGATGCATATTTGCCTATGGACAAACAGGAGCGGGAAAAACATATACTATCCAAGGCCAGGGGCTGGATATCAGTCTGAATCAGAGCCTTAATCCTGAAGAAAATGAAAAAAGAGGTATATTGCCCAGAGTTGTTGAATACATGTTTTCAAATATTGAATCTGCTCACGATACCAGTTCAAATACACTCTACTCAGTCAAGTGCAACTTCCTTGAAATTTACAACGAACACATCATCGATCTCGTATGCCTATTAAGGAAATACATGGTTTCATAACATTTCACTAGCTGAATCCATCAACCAAAAATCTCCAAATCAGAGAAGATCTCAAGAAAGGAGTTTATATCGAAGGATTATCTGAGGAAAAGTGCACAAATGCTTCAGGCACTCTTGACATCATCCAGAGAGGAAACAGAAGCAGACATATTGGGTCCACAAATATGAATATTGAAAGTTCCCGATCTCACTCTGTCTTCACCTTGATCATTGAAGCAAAGGTAAATTCTGACCTCGCCGCATTTAGTATAAAACCCTATTATTAGATCTCAAAGGATGGAGTCACCAACATCAGAAGATCTCGTTTTTCTTTTGTTGACCTTGCAGGCTCAGAGAGACAAAAAATGGCCAGCACTGTTGGAGACAGACTGAAAGAAGGCTGTTTGATCAACAAGTCTCTCATGGTCTTGGCCAATGTCATCAACTCATTGGTTGATATTTCAGAAGGAAAATCTCGTTTCGTGCACTACCGTGATTCAAAACTCACATTCCTTTTAAAAGATTCAATTGGCGGGAACTCCAAAACCAGCATTATTGCAAATATCAGTCCAGCAATGCCCTCTTATGGTGAAACCCTCTCAACCTTAAAGTTTGCTCAAAGAGCAAAACTCATCAAAAATAAAGTCCACATCAACGAAGACACTTCTGGAACTTTAGATGGTCTCAAAGGAGAAATCTTTAGACTTCGCCAGGAATTAGCAAATATGAGAAACCTCATTAATATTGGAGGCATTAGATATAGTGATGAGAAAAAATTGAGTCTTGACTTTGGAGGAATTCCTGATATCGACCCAAACTTGATGCAAGAAGATATCCCATGGATTGTTGAAGAACCGGAACCCAGAGGAAGCCAAAAGAGCAATGAGCTTGAGGTTCTCTTGAAACAAAGCTTGGATATTCTCACTGAAAGTGAAACCCACCTTTTGAGTGAACTCAGCAAGAAAGATGATACTATTGAGAGATTAAGGCATGCCAAAGAAAGCTCAGACAAAAATGAAATCAATATGAGACTTGTCATCAAGCTCTTGAATGACAAAGTTGATCGGTTTAGAGGTCTTTTGCAAAAGAAAATCCTTGCCAGAGAAGATTGCTTGGATCTCATTGATGACGAACAAAAGAGCGAACTCAAATCAAGAATAATCCACATTCTCAACGAATCTCAGGTCGACTTCGCCTCCAACTATCCAAAGGACTTTTATGAACTTAAGGAAGAGCATAATAAACTCAAACAAGATTATCTCAAAGCCATAGAAGTTCTCAGCAAACAAGGAGAGGGAGCAGATAAAATGCAAGTTGAAGAGGTCCAGCAAATCGAAGAAGAATTCAATAGCCTCCGCGAAGAATACCAACAAATGCTTGAAGCTTATCAGAAAGTTATCGATGAAATGAATGATAAAAATATCGAAATTGGATTTTTAAAAGAGACTTTGGAAAAACACGAGCATGAAAAGAAAATCATCTCTGAAGAAATTGAAACTCTTTCTAAAGCTTTCGAAGAAAAAACCAAAACTGACTATGAACAAAAACTCCAAAGCTTTGTTGAGGAGCAAGAAAAAGTTCTGGACCAATTTAAGGAAGAATTCTTGCTTGTCAAAAACGAAAGGGACAACCTTCAAAACCAACTGAACCTTGCCAACTCTCAACTTCAAGAAATCGGAACCAATCACTCCACTTTACTGGAAGAAATGGATAGCCTCACAAGTCGTTTACTGACTCATGGCGAACTTGAGTCAAAATTGAGCTTGGAAATTCAAGAAGCCCAGGATAAAATTCTCGAACTTGTCAACCTTGACAATAAGCAAAAATCTGAAATTACCCAACTTTCCAGCTACATCGCTCAATTACAAGGGAATGAAACGGTTTTAAAAGAACAGAATGAATCTCTCAAACAACAAATTGATGTCAAAAACCAAGAATCTCAAGAGATGCAAAATGCTCTTGACAGCAAGGAAGCTGAGTTGAGCGAAATCCGACGTCAACTTAATGCCCTTAAAGAAGAACTCTCTCTGAAAACGCAAGAAAACAGTGATTTGAAAGCTCAAATTTCCGAAAAAGAGCAAAACATGAACAATCTTAATGAAGCACATCAAAAAGCTATAAAAGAAGTTGATCTCAAAACAACCGAAATTACAAACATGACTCAAGAGTACCAATCCCTTGAACAAAAATTATTACAAATGACCGAAGAAATCAGACAAAGCAGAGAAACTTGTGATACCCTCAACTCTCAACTCTCAGCTCAAGCCACAGAAAGAGAATCCTTGATACAAGAATTTGAGCAAGCCAAGGAGCAACTCCAGAATCTGCTTGAAGAAAAAAATGCTATTGAAGATCAAAATCAAAAGCTAAATGAATCTATTGCACAACTCAGAGATGAATTTACCCAAAGCCAACAAAGTCTCGTTGAATCTTCTCAAAATGAACTTGGTCATCTAAAAGGCCAATATGAAGCTTTGGTTCAAGAGAACAACCAAAACTCTCAAGAAATCCAAGTTTTAAATAATAGAATCGCAGAATCTCAGCAAGAAACCCTTCAAAAATCACAAAAACTTGAAGAATTAAGTCGACAATGTGAAAGTTTGAGAGAAACACTCAATAGCAAAGAGGAAATGACACTTCAATTACAGTCTGAAGTTGATAATCTCAAGAATCAATTGATCGCCAATGAAGCTGAGATCACAGCTTTGAAAAATGAAAATCTCACTTTGAATGATAAACTCAGTTCTCAAGAAAGCTCCTTACAAAACCTTCAAGAAAAATTAAGTACAACAGAGTCTATGAAAGAAAAAGAAGTTATCAATTTGAACGCCCAATTTGAAACTTTAAACAAAGAGATTTTGGACAGCAACTCTCAATTCGAATCATTACGCCAAGATTATGACAAAGTTCTCTTGGAACTTCAAAAAACTCAAGAGGAATATACTTCCATGAAAATCAACTCCCAAAACACACTTGAAACTTTGAATACTACTTCTCAAAATTTGAAAAATGAGCTTGCTGAACAAAAACATGCTTATAAAGCATTGGAATCAAATTACAATGAATTGAAAAACGAAAATGCCGACCAAATTAGCGAGTTGCAAACTCTCAAGCAAGAAAAGGGAGAAGTTATAAACAAATACGAGGAGCTTTATAAAGCAAAAACCCTTGAAAACCAAGAATTGATGACTCTCAAACAAGAGTACGAACTTTCCATAACTACTAATCAAAATCTGCTTTCTCAAAATGAGGAATTAAAATCAAGCGAGGCCAAACTCAAGGATGAAATAAAGCGCTACATGCAAACTGTGGGCAGACTGAAACTCGACTACGAAAAACTGAACCAAGAAGCTGGTCACCACAATGAAGCCAGACAACAGTTTGAAGAACAACTTGCTTCTCGACAGTCAGAACTTCAAGAAGTTCAAAATGATATTTTACACAAAAACACCATCTTGATCGAAAAAGAAAAGGAACTTGCACAATATCAGCAAGAACTCATTGAATATCAAAAGAATGCCGAAATCCACCAAAAAGAGAGAAACATGCTCTGCACCATTGAGGAGTCTCTCAGAAAGGAAATCCAACATCTTTCGGACCGATTGCAACAATTGACCTCTGAAAACGATCAAACTTCTCTTGAATTCGAAGAAAAACTTCAAGACTTGCAAAGTGAGTGCCAGAACCTCACTTCAAACCTTGCGCTGACTCAAGAAGAACTTGAATCTTCGAAAGCAGAAAAGGAAAACCTGACTCAAGAGAAAATGCAACTTCAAAGTCAACTCCAGCAGCAAGTCATCACTGAAGCTGCGATTATCAAAGAAAATGAAAACCAACTTAAAAAGTTCCAAAAGGCTGAAAAAGAGTTGAGACTTCAAAAGGAAAATCTCCAAAAACAAAACTCTGATCTCCAGGAAAAGCTCAATCATCTCATGGGAACCCTTGAGAATCTGAATAAAGAGAAGGAAAATATCATCAATGAGAAACAGGACTTGCAAGCTGCTCTTGAAAGTTATTCTTTACTTGAAACTCAATTTAAGGAGGGTGAAAATCATGCGCATGAACTTCAAGAAACTATACAAAATAATCAAAACATAATCACCCAGTTGAGAACTGCATATGAAGAATCCTTGAAAGAGGCAACCCATTTCCGCTCTGAAAATGCCACTAAGGAAAAAGAAATTGTTCGAATTAGGGAAGATCAGGGCAAGCTGATTGCTGAAATCCAAACTCTCTATGTCGAAATCCAAGATTATAAGCAGCTTGAAGCCAAACTCCGTCAAGAAGTCGCTGAATATTCTCAAAAAATTGCCGACATTTATGGAGACCAAGAAAGAGAAATCAAGGAAGTCAAAGACCAGTACATCAGATTGACCCAAGAACACAAAACACTCATGAGAACTATCGCCTCCAAAGATGAACAATTGCTGGCCTCAAAGGAAGAATTACAACTCATGGCTCAGGAGAAAAATCAACTCCACAATGAGATCGAAAACTACAAAGTTTCCGATGCCAAATTAAGACAAGAAAATCAAGAGTATTATGAAAAGGTAGCAAGACTCAACAGTGACCAATACCTCTTATTGAAAGAAATTGACAATCTCAATAAAGCAAATGATAGTCTCGGAGGACACAAGTAAATCTATCCTGGTTAATCAAGATTATTTATCTATTTTATTTAGTAATATGGGCCAAAAAATCAGACATTTGAACAAACTCAAAGAAGAAAACAATAAACTCAAAGCTGAGAAGAACAAGGCAATGGAAGATCTAGCCAAAGCTCTCGACCAAAGAGATAAACTTCAAAAGGTAATGAATCATATTTTATCGTTCCAATTAATATTTCTCAGAAACTTGATGAATCTTCAACAAATACAAATTCAAATTCAAGAGGATTCTTTGATGGTCCAAGAGATAGTACTAGTAGCACAAGATTTGAAATGGAGAGAAAGAGCCTTCACAGACAAAATTCAGGATCATTCCCTGATAACCTCTCGAAGATTAGTTCACTTATCCATTCAAATCTGAGCAAAGATGATACCAAGTTTGTTAATGCAAAATCAAATGACATTGAATCAATAGCAAACGGAGTTCAAGCCCTCACGATGCTGATTATGGTACTTTAAAATCTAAAAAATCAACAACTGAACTTCTTCTTTAGGAAAAAAATAAAGTCATTCACAACAAAGAAACAGAACTTGAAAGCGTTGTCCTTAAAAACAGCATCCTTGAAAAAGAAGTTTTGCTCCTCAAGCAAAAAATGTACCTTTCTCATTCCAACTCACAAAGCAATAACCTCAGCGTAAACGAGAGTAATACAACTAGCAATGCTCCTAAAAGATTGCAACAATCACCATCACCCCTCGAAACTCGCGCTAAAAATAGAGCTCCGACTCCAGGTCGCAGTATTGGCGACAGCCAAAATTTCCAGAAAGCTATGGAGTTTAAGCTCAACAATATTGTAAATAATCGTTCAAACAGTCTCAAAAAACCAGAACCAAGACTCAGTTTTGATGAGAATTATATCGGAAACTCTTTTGATAGCCAAAAAGTTAAATTGGTTCCCGTAAAAAAGAATTTGCTTAAATGATAAATTTGTTCATTTTTTTGTTTGCTTGTTTGTTTGTAAATAATAAATATCATTTCATCTCATTCTAAAAGAGAGAAATCATTCGTACTTGTTTAAAACTACTAATGGTAGAAATTTTGTTTTATTTGTGAGGTTTGTTTGTCATAATCTGTAACTTTATGTTATTTCAGTTATTTTGTAAGACAAAACTCATGCTTTCTTTCTTTACTTTCAGTTTTAAAAAAACTGTCTCTTAAAATAAAATTCAGAGGGATGGTAATGGGAAGAGGGAGATGGAGGGAAAAAATTTAACGAGTTTCTCTCTTTTTTTTCAATCCTATTATTTCTTGTATTTCGAATTTAGAATATCTATCAAGTCAATGACAACAATTATTTAGAAATTAATTAAAAAAAAAATGTTCAGATTTCTAGATCTTCATTTTGATTTTGATTTTGATTATTTAAAAATAAAATTTTTGGATTTTAAAATTTTCTTGAAATTAATTTATTTTCCAAAATGATTTATGAAAATTAAAAAAAGATTGAACGTTTTTATTTTTCAACATTTTTAATTGAAAATGTTTTTTTGATAAAAAAACACAGATCCAAATGGATTTTTTGAATTTTGTACATCTTATTTGAATTTCCAAAGATGACTGAAATATTATCTATCCTCTGAAAAACCCAATCATAAAAAGAACTACTCCAACTCCAATTTGCATGTAATTTCAATAAGATTTCTAACTCAGTAAATAATTGATTATGACTTTGAACATATTTTGAATCAAAATCCCAAATTTAAATTCAAATTTCTCTTATAAATTACAAAGCATCAATGAGCCAAATTTCTATTTTTTGTTTGTTAAACCTCTTTTCAAATATTTGTTAAAAGTGAATCAGTGCTTTTCCTGAGAAATAACAGATTCCGATTTTGTCAATTTTTCTCCCAAAGCTTTCCGTAAATGGAAAAATTATTCAAAAATATCATTATTTTATTTCGAAAATGTCTTCTGAAAAAAAAAAAATGCAAAAAACTTTTTTCCCAAAAATCACAAGAAGTTTTTTTTGACAAAAACATTAACATAAATTCACAATCAACAAGAAATGTCTCCACATGTGCTCAAATTAGCAGTGATTGGGTTTCCTTTTGCAATTCCAAGGGAAAGACAGAAAGAAGTTTTTCTGCTTTGAATTCCATAAAAATTTATTTGAAATGATCTCAGAAATCTTCTTGGCGACGTGGAAAGCTTTAGCTGGGTGTTCAAAAAAAAATATGCCTCTTCTCTTGAAAGTCTCACTCATTGGAAAGGAACTCGACCATGACATTTCAGCAATAATTAGAACATTTATATTTAATCAGCTTATGATGATTATTTTCTCGACTATCAAAAACTAATGTTTAAATCAAATCATCGTCTTTAAGATATTATCACAATAATAAGACCGTTAAATTTTTTCTATTGTCAGTGACTTGAATAAGGAGTATCAGTTTTTCAAGAAAACTCATCCGAAAAGGTTGGAATTTTGAGGAAAAGCACTAAAGTGAATTCGGCTCTCCTGGGAATAGCTCTAAAAAATAGGGTAATTATTAGCCTCAAAGCAGTTTCACATTTCTTTGAAAGAAAAGCTCCTTTCTGCTCTCTTGATGATTTCAAAAAAAAAAGAAGAGTCAATTTCCAAGTTCTGAGATGTCTCTATCTGCGATTCTGCTTTCCATCGACAAAAAAAAATTTTTAGAGACCTCCCCCTTTGAAGAGAGAATAATTTTTGGAAGTTTCAAAGTCATACAGATATAAAAATTTTAATATGTCGAAAGTAAGGCTAGCAATTTTGGGAATTAGCTGTTATTTATTTTTATCGTAAATACAGATTTATTAGTTAATTGAGAAAAAAAAACTGCATAAATGTTGAACCCCTTAAGAAAAGTCCCAACGAAAAGATCGGCGAGCGTCTCCGACAAAAGAATTCCAAATAGAGTGCAATTTGATTACCACCAAGAACATCGAATTCAAACAGAGCAAAACGATAGCTATGAGGAATCCTTTGATGCACCAAATCGAGTAGTCAACACCGAACCTGATCTCTTGGATCGGAACGCTTCGTTATATGCAGAGATTGAGAGACTTTGTGACTTCAACTATAAGCTTAATCAAGATAATAAAGCTCTCGCTCTCAAAGCTGCCTCCAATAATCATTTACACAAAAAAGTCACCGAACTTGAAGCCCTCAATGCGCAACTTTTGAAAGATCTTGCTAGAAAGGACGATCTTTTACTCTCCAAAGAAAGAGAAATAGTCACCCTCAACCAAGACAATGCGAGAAAAAGACAAGTCCAATCGACATACGCAGATCTTTTAACTCAAAATAGAGCTCTCACTGAAGAAGTATCCTCTCTGAAAAATGAAATTGAGATCAAATCTCGTGTGAGAAACTCTTCAGAATATCCTGCTGACTCGAGCCCCAGAAAATTCCATCTCAAGTTGGAGCAAGCAAACCTTCAAATTGATTCTCTGCGAGAAGACTTGATCGCGAGAAATGTGGAAATCGAAGAACTCAAAGATCGCCTCAAGTCACAGGCACACAATCGTCGATCAAGCTTCACTCCAAGTCCAACTAAAAGAAGCTCTGCTGTCTTTGATGAAGAATCCTTATTGCATGAAAAAAGACAACTGATTTCCGATCTCAGAGAAGAACTCCAGGCTGCTCAGAGAGAATTAGAATTGGTTACGAGAAGATCAGAAAATTTCAAAATCGAGCTTCTCAATAAAGAACAGACCATATCAACTCTCACCCAAGATTTAGAACATCTCAGTAGAAAACAAGTCCTTGAAGAAAAAGAAATGGAACTTTTAATCAAAAAGAGAATAAATGAATCCATTAAAAAAATGCTCCAAGAAAAAATCCAGTATGAAGAAGAAATCAACTTCTTGAAGGAAAAGGTCCAAAACTTGGAACGTGAGGCTGCGGATTTTAAGGTTGAAGCAGATTTTGAATGGCAAAAATTATATACCGAAAAAACTGAACTTAAACACAGCCACCTTCAAAAGAGGGATCAGGAAATAAAACTTTTAGAGGAGAAATGCCAAAATCTTGAAAGCGCCCTGTTTGAAAAGGAAAAAGAAATCGAAAGAAACTTCCAAAGCTACAAAGAAAAGGACAATTCTAGACGTCTCCTTGAAGAAAATCAAAAACTTCAAAGAGAAATCAAGGAGCTTGAAGCAAAATTAGCTGATCACATCCAACAAATTGAGATTGTTACCCAAGACTGCCAAAAGCTGGCTTCTTTATACACAGAGTTAGAAGAGCAACTTCAGGCTGAAAAACAAGAGAAGCAACACTTTGCTCAAAAATATGCAGATCTTCAAAAGGAGCTGAGCGACTCAAGAACAAAACAGTTAAGCTCATTCACTCACCACAAAAAACGCCTTGAAGACGAAAGTAGCCATCTGAGCGCTCTCAATGATCAGCTGAACACTCAAGTCTCTGAACTCAATTCAATGCTCTTCCAAAAAGAAAGGGAAGCTATCCAATATTTCGACAACATTGAAAATCTCAAAAGAGAGAACAATAAACTCAAAAGTATCTTGCATCAAGAAACTACACAAAAAGATAATGTCACATATTCATTTAAAAAATCCCTCAACAATGCAGAAAGAGAGCTCAGTAAGTATAAAATGGAGGTCAACAGATTAAATCTTTCCCTCGAAGAAAGTAACGTTCATCTTGGTGGCAAAACTGATCGTAGCGAGCTTTAATTCATAATTTTTGTTTGTATATTTAATTTAATGAGAATTTTTTGTAAATCTGACAACGACATAACTATATGATTGATAGATATATAATTTTGAAAAAAAAAGAGAAATAATTTGAATGATAAAACTATCAGTGTCACATGGATCACGAAATAATATATGGAAGATTTGTCCTCACTCAGATTCACTTTTAATCATTAGAGATTCTGAAAGGTTTGATTTCAACTGCTTTGTCTGAGAGATTTCTGAGGGGATCAGACTGTTTGCTGTTTCTTTTGCTTTTTCAGTCCAAGCATCGAGCCAGGGGAGTCTTGAACATTTTTTTATTTGATTTGTGCTATTTTTTCTGATGCACTCCTCAGAAAGCTGGATCAGTTTTTTTATCTTTTCAGTATTGTCATCATTTAAACTATCACCAAAGCCCTTTAAAAATTCCTTGTAGTCACTGCAAAACTCGGGAGAAGCAAATATCTCTGAAGTGAAGTCTGTATTCATTGTGCGATTTTTTGAATTCTTTCTGTATGGAAGCAGGAATTCGATAAGTTCTTTTTCATCTTGAGCGTTGATCCCGAGTTTTTCTAATTTCTCGTAATCGAGCTGAAAGTATTTCTTGCATAAAGCAGCATAAGCTCTTTTTCCATAAACTTTTTCTTTTTCGATAATTGATTTTTTCATAAATTTAAGAGCCCTTCGAATTATATAGCGGATTATGTCCTCTCTATGCTTTCTAACAGGCATATATTTTTCGGCCAATGTATCAAATATTGGCAACAAATAAGGTTTGTTTGCATACATTGCTCTCCCTTTATTTATTGTAACATTTTGATCAAGTTTGCCAATACTATTCAAAATAAAATTAATCATTTCCTCCAACTCAACTTTCATCACTTTTGAGTCAGGAAATTGTTCTTTCTCGGTAGTTTTCTTCTTTTTTGCAATCACATCTTGGGGAAACTCAAGTTTTGGCTTTGTTGAATTTACAGGCTTCTCAGACAAAGGAAGGGGTTTCTGATTCACATTCGAGGAAATTTCTGGCTCGAGTTTGACTCCTGTCTCCAAGCTCAGAGGAAAGGGCTGAGCAAACTGTTGGAACATCTGCTTTCTCATTTCAAGAAGAGTAAACAACTCACTCTGCAAAGCTTGTTTCTGAAAGCAAGAAATCAACAGAGATAAGTCCCCTGAATTCAGAGAACTGCCATTGTTTTGAAACACGTTTTGTGGAAACTGCATTGCTGGGTTAAGGGGTTTCGTTCTGACCCTGATAAGTTTGGTTGGACTTTCTATCAGTTTGGATTTAATTCCACGAATTAATAATTAAATATAGTCAACAGACTCTTTTCCAACTTTATACCAAAACTAATTCTTACTGATGAGTCAAAAAAATAACGAAATTAGAAAATTCTTCCACTGTCAAATAAAACTAAAACTTAATTTTGCTTCGTCACCGTTTCATCTAGCACCGAGAAAGATACTCATATCCGATTACTTCCAAGAATTTTTCTAGTCTTTTTAAACAAAATCTTTGTCATTTGGACCTTTTTAGTGATATCGTGCTCTTCCTTGCTTTACAAAGTGAATTGGCTCAAGTAAGTCAAAGAGAGCAAAAGTCAAAAAAGAAAAAGTTTTCAATCCTTTCATAAAATAAAACTGAAAAATTAAGCAAAGTTCATTAACACTCGTTTCATAAAATAGCATGAAAGGAATAGGGCTTGGAAGGGGTCGATGCAAAATCCGTTGAGAGCCTGGAGAAATCTGGAACTTTTTAGCAAAAAATTTCAGACAAATTCTGGAAAAAATTCCATTGAAGCAAAGGGAGATTTTCGATAGTTTGATCGAAGCATCCTTGATTTTCAAGTTTGATTTTTTCTATAGATTCTATGGATTTTTAATTCTGGGATCTATAATCTTTCTGATCGAAAATTTTAATTATTTATTGGAGTTTTCTCAATTTTTTCTTTTTCTTTTCCATTTCATCTTCTTTATTCCTTCTGCATATGCAAAATTCTTTGTTTCTCGACTATGAAAGTCAGAGGGCTTAACCTGAATCCAAAACTTGGACCTGATCCTAGTTTGAATATTTCATTTGAAATTGAAAGTTAACTGTCAAATGAACAAGAAAAGTAATATATATAAATTGAAGAAATTCTTAGAGTAAAGACAAATCCTCCAAAATCTGGAAAGAGAAGGGTCTCAGATTTAAAATTAAGATTTCTGACTGTTCAAAAATTTCTAAAAAAACCTCTCTGACCTCATTCATGGGAAAAGAGGAAAGATTAATTTCTCGAAAATTCTCACAAATTCATATTTTAAATCGTTGAGAATTTGAAATCAACGTTTTAGGGTGTGGAAATTATCCAGACAATACCAAAATTTGTTCGAAAAAATTAAAAGCTTTTAGGGAAAAATAACTCAAAGATTTTTCTTCTTCCTAGAGTCATTTTTCTCCCACTTTTCTTACCAGAAAGTCATTTCTCATCTCTGCTGAAATGCTTGAATTTTCAACGTTGTTAATTTTTTTTTTCATTGATATTCATTCCAAAAGAGTTGATTTGGCAATTCTCCTTTGAAAAAAAAAACTGAAAATTTATTTGCCCGAACTTCGGAACCTGAAATATCCAAAAATTTTTAAACAACCTGGAAAACATTTTTTTGAAGGTGTTCAAGTGAGCAAAAATATTTTTTCACTTTTTTTTCTTTAGTTTTTTTTAATTTTCACAAAAAATGAGTTCGATAAATTGTTCATATTAGAAAAAACTCAGAAAAAAAAAATTCAATCATGAGATGACAGATTGTTAGATCTCTCTCTCGCTTTCTTTGCCCCAAACAGTTTTAGATTTTGCTGAGGGTTTTTTTTTTTCAAGAATCATAAAAAGAAATTTTTTGGAGTTTATTTTTTCTCTGCTCTCGATCTTACTCACTGAGTATGAAAAAGGAGATTTTAAGATGACATGAATATTGAATCAAGGTACATTTGTTTTAAATGTGTAATTTCTAGATATATAGATAGATTGGTATAAGAATCTGACAAAAATGATCTCAGCAATTTTCTAAAAATTAATTACAATAAGCTAAAACTATATATATCGTATAGAATCAATAGATAAGTAAAGAAAATTCAATTTTTTTGTTCACATACAAATGGTGCTTTACCAGATCTGATTCAAATTAATTTATGCTCGTCAAAATTTAGTTCTTGTTGTAAAATTCCTGAAAATAGCAATTCACTGCTATAGGGAGTAAATCCGATCTCACTAAAAGACTCTGCATTCCTTTTATCTCCTTGGTTCAGGATGATCAAAATATCATCTCTGTATTGGAGGGGACGGTTCCTTATGCAAATACCGTCGGCACTTTCAGCAAGGAACTTCATTTCTTCGTAGGTGGGCTTGATGTCGTAGGGGAAATAAACTTTATATCCTTTCAAGAAACCGTGGCTCATTTGTCGTGCCTTTTGGAGACTTGCACCCAATCTGAAGTTGAATTTTGACTCGGCGGCCTTGTCGCAGAATGTATGATGGCTTGGAGGAATGATCTTATCATGATCAACGCAGTCTTTGACCCAGTCGAATGACACAATATCGACACCTTTGATCACAGCTAATAAAAATTTGACTGTTCTTTTAAACTTTTTCAAAACCAAAACATTAAAGGTTCTTTCTCTCTCCTCAACAATCTTCAATCCTAGGTGTAACAGCTTCTTCTTGCAATCTTCAACCTCTTTATCCTCCCTATCAAATCCAGAAAACATGACATAGTACTGTTGGGTTCTTCCCTTTGTTCCTTTATCATGCGCCACTGCCACTTCTTTCGTTTCTTCTTTTCCAGCTGTTGTTTTGCCTTGCGTTGCTGAAGTTTTGCCAGAAACGTTACCATCAGTTGGTGCTGGTGTTGTTGCTGTTGATTCTGGATTTGGCTTATGCTTTTTGGGAATTGTTGCTTGTTTTTCATATTTTGCAATTGATTCTGCATCTGGTTTGTGACTTGCTGGTGCATGGCTTGTTGACTCTTGTTGACTAGCTTGACTAACCTCTTCAACGGGTTTGTTCATTTGTTTGATTTCCAGCTTTTGGGCAATTTTTCCTTTGGAATTATCAACTTTGGGAGGTCGTTGCTCATGATTGCTCTTTTTGCGAGTCAATTCAAAGTCCCTTTCAAGTTTTGCTGGGGGCTCGGACTCCATTTTACCACTTCCTGATGAACTTGGTGGCTGATTCTGCTGGCTTGGTTCCTCGTGGACAACTGGTTTCTCGTGGACAATCGGCTTCTCGTGGACAACTGGCTTCTCAACTGTGACTGGCTTGCTTGGTTGTTTTGTTTCCTCAGAAGGGGGCTTGACTTTTGGATGCTCCTGGGTGTGGTGGGAGTGGTGACTTTCATTTGTACTCTTCCTTCTGGTCAGCTCGAAGTTTCCTTCTGGCTTCATCACGGCAGCAACAGGCTCTTCTTCAGTTTTGCTTGTTGTTGCTGTATAACTAGGTGTGGGAGTTTGAACCTTTTCTTCGCTTGGAGTTTTATCAGCAGATTTAGTTCCATACCTACTGCCGCTTTCATGGCGCTGAAGAGTAGGAGGTCTGTTTTTAGAGTAATCTGACTCATAATACCGGTTTTCATAAGAACTTTTTCCTCTTGCGAGATCGTAGTCTCTTTCAGATCTGAAATCGTCCTTTCCTTTACTGTCTTTGTGCATATCTCGAGGGGGAGGGGGATGGTCCTTGCGCAATTCTCTTGGAGGAGGGGCAGGCTGGTGGAATGGAGCAAGATAATGGGGGAAGTTCTGCATCACATCCATCTCTTTCTTATCTTCCTCAGGTTTCTCCTCCATCGATGGTCTCTTTGGAGGCATCGATTGAGGATCATTTCCCCTATTATCAGATCTAAAATCGCGGGGATCCTTTTCTCTCTTGACGATATTGAGTCTATTATCGTAGCCCTGTCCAGGACCACGATGAGAATCGTGCTGTCTGTTATAGCCCGAACCTCTTCCAAATTTATTTTCTTCATAGTTTGAGCTTTTTCTTTCAAGCTGCCTATCATCACGGTGACGGTAATCTTGTCTTGAGTCTTGTCTTCTCAAGTCCTGCTTCATATCAAGACGACCTTCCTTGGAGTCTCTTTCCTTATCGTCTCTATCATATCTACCATAATCTCTTTTATCATCTTGTCTTCTGTAATCGTCATCCTTTCTTCGTTTTATGATGTTGAGCTCACCTTCCTCTCTTCTTTCGTTGAGCTTATCTCGAGGCATCATTCTTCCAGACTTGTCGTCTCTGTCTCGTGGCCTATTCAATCTGAAGTCGCGATCATCTCTTCTTCTATCTATTCCTCGTTCTCTGTCTCTTTCCATATCTCTTTCGAAATCTCTTTCTCGATCCTGCAGCCATTCTCTGCTCTTTTCTCGGTCTCTGTCTTGATCTCTTCGTTTATCACGTTCTCTATCAAATTGACGGTTTCGATCTTTATAGTCTCCTCTGTATCCGTAATCTTTTTCATCTGTATCTCTTCTTCTTATCTCTAGAGATTCTTTGCGATAATCCAAACGCGGCATTTTTGGCTCATATTTTTCTGGTTCATTCTCAACAAGACCTTCCTCAAATGCGTCATCTTCACAAAAGTCCAATTCATCCTCATGTCTTGTTTGGCTTCTCTTTTGTTCGGCCTCAAGCTTTTCCTTTTCTTTTTTGGCTGACTCTTGTCTGTGAAGAAGAGCGGTCTCACTCTGTTTCTTGAGCTTATAGTCGTCTAAAGCCTCAAAGTCATTGTCAGCTTCCTTCTCAGCCTTTGTCTCGGCCGTCTCTTTCTTTTCACTTCCCACTGGTACTGGGGCCTTTTCTTCTTTGACAGCTTGCTTTGTTGTTCCAGTTGAAGGTTTCTTCTCAAGAACATTCTTGTGTAGAGGAGGTAATTTCTCCTCTTCCTTTCGACTTTTCAATGCAGGAGAGACTGCTTCCTTCAAAGGAGGATGTGGATGTAACTCCCTATGAGGTTGGGGCTGAAGTTTCGTCTCTTCTTTCTCGGCTTCAATACGTTCCTTTTGTCCTGCGCCTTCTCTAGCGTGAGTTGTAGTCACAACAGGAGGAGTAACAACGAGATTGAGTTCCTTCTTTTCTTTGGGTGGAGCTTCCTTAATGATCTTTTCATGTTTCTCTTTAGAGGGTGGTGGAGGTTGTTCTTGAATGGTATGTTTTTTAGGCTTTGGCGAGGCGTTCTTTGGCTCAATATCCACTTTTTCTTTGACAGCCTCTGGCTCTTTTTTCGGTTTAGCAACTTCTTTGGGTGGTTCAGGTTTTTTCTTTTTTATTTGTTGTTTTAAATCAACATCCTCTTCGTTAGGATGCTCTACGCGTTCAGACGGAATTAAATTCTTTTCTTTCTCAGTCTTTTCGACAATCGGGGCCACAACCTTTCGCTCTTCTTCCAGAGTCTGCTCCTTTTCCGCTTTGGCTGGGACAACAACAGTGGGTTTTTGAGTAATGACTGTTTCAAGAGGTGGTGACTGCACCTTTTCGGTTCCTTGAGGCTCTTTGGGAGTCTCGGGACCCTCGTGGGTTTTCTTTACATTCTTTTTATTCTTTTGTGGTTGAACAGAGGTTTTTTCTGGTTTCTCAACCTCTTTTCTGGTGACTGGTTCTTCGATACTTTTCTTTCTGTCGGTCGTTGGCGCCGGTACAACTGTCTCTTCTTCTTCCTGATCATGAGCTGGGAGTGAAGAGCCTGTGCGAAAGATCTTTGGGATTCCTTCAACAGAATTATTTTGCGAAACAACGGGAGCATTACCTGGATGAACCTGGGGCTTGAAAACGCATTTATACAAGTTTGTCAAATAAAATGGTCTTTCTGGAAGAAGTTCGTATTCTTTGTTTGGCTTTAATTTCTGTCTGGAATTTTTCGGAGTCACTCTGTAAATGCCATGATTTAAATTACTCAAATCCTCAATACTATATTCGCCCTGTGGAGTCAACGTAATCTTGCAATGGAGTTCGGCAATATTTGCATATGCTAATTTAACATCACAGAAAAGCGATCCCCCAACAAAATTCTCTCCCTCAGCCAGTTCGTAAGTTGATTTGAGATTTGAATCATGCTCATCTAGATAAACGTAAAGCTTGCCTAATGATCGATTGAGCATCAAATTTATTCTTTGTCTATCTTTGGTTTCAGGCTCGTTTTTTAAGTTTGATTGAAATTTTTAAATGAGATTTTTTTATTCAATGAACTGTCAAAATTAATTTAGTTTCAATGAAACTACATTAGATTAGAAATATTTTTATCTCACTGTCTTTTCTTGGAGGATTGAGATCCCAAACTTCTTCAATCAACAACTACAAATCACTTCTTATCAAAAACTCCACATTCCTCTTGGAAATTTCTCAACTTCTATTGATTAAATTTATTTTCTAAAATTATTAATATATCACAACGAACCAGCCAATAAATTTCATATATATTCTTCGGAATCTCTGTGAAAAGAAAAAGTGTCTATTGCTTTGATTCCGGAAATATCTTATGGCTTCGTTCAGTTTCCTCACTCATGATATACAGTTAAAGTAGGAGGTTAGACATAAATGTTTCCAGTCATCATAAAATATATTTTTATTAAAAATTGATGTGAAAGAAGAATTCAAAATTTTTCGCACCTCAAAATTAACAAACTAAAACACTTTATCAATTCTGTCTAATTTTTCAAATAAATTTAGTTTATTATGGGAAATAATAAAAGCCGGGAAACCTCTTTTTCCAGACAAGCAAGCGATGTCATCCAGCCGCATTCTGCCTTACTTGATATTGTCCTGACTGAACTTTTATATTGCTCTGAATTGATCCAAGTTTTTAACGCTTATAATTTAAATGTCAAAGAGGCGTCTAATGTGCATATATTGAATTACGGTTTTTCAATTCAAGGCAAAGAAATGGAAAATGAATCGGAAAAATGGATTCCATCTTATCAGCAACTTCATCATCCTTGGGTCTTGAAAATTCTTTCAAATAAAATTATTCAAAAAGAAATTGGATTCAAAAATCATTCCTCCCTCGTTGTTCTCACGGAAGAATACACCATTTCACTTGCCCAAATTTTACAATCTATGATGAAAACATCTCCAGCAACTCTTCGGAAAATCAAGTCATTTAGTCAAATTGAGGAGAAGGGTCTCAGCAATCTCCCAATCATAACACTCAAAAGATCCAAATCTGAAGAAAAAATTGTTGTCGAAAAAAAGTTTGCAGAAAACGCCATTTTCAAAATGCTGTTTATGATTATTGATGCTCTTATTTACTGCTATGAAAAGGGCTTTGTTATGAGGATCTCTGAATCGAACGTTGTCTATTGCAATAAAAGTGACAGATTTTTAATTTCTCCTTTTGCTCTTGTTGAAGATAAAGAGCCTGTTTCAGTCATCACCTTAGACGCTCTTTTCCAAAACCCAGACTCTGCTCCAACAAAAAAATCCAAAAAGTCTGCTGCAATAGATCAAGATGGCGATATTTCTTTCCAAAAAGATTTGATAATCAAAAAGCAAATTTTTAATGTGGGGGTTCTCGGCCTGAAAATGGCCTCTTTGAAACCTCTTTCAAAAAATCCCAAAGACATCAAAAAAGCCTTGACCGAAATCAAAGCAGATTTCCCAGGGCTTTATGTATTTTTAAATATGGCCTTGTACGAGATTTTCAGAGATCACTTTGAACTCAGAAAACTGTTATCACACCCTCTCTATGATTGTGTATACTCCACCAAACTCTCTTTCCAAACCACTACGAACTCTAAAAATTTGAAAAGCTCAATGCAATTTGGAAAAACATACAACCTCTTTGAAAACTCCGAAGCTTCTTTGCAATGCTTCCAAAAAGTAATGTCCGATCTGACGAGCAAAAAGCAAATGTCTCTCAGAGAAGAAATTGAATATTCTCAAGTTCTGCAATTCACAGCAGAAGGTTACTTACAAAGCAATTTTGTTGACCAAGCGAAACTCTATATCAACAAATGTCTTGATATTCTCGATAAAATTGCCATCACCTCAAAACAGATAAATCTTTCAGAAATATATTGTGAAGTTGCTCGGCTATGTTTGAATGCAGCAGACGTTAGTCTCGCCATTCTCGTCCTCGAAAAGGCTTCCAAAAATTATTTTGAAAATCACCAACTTGAGGATCAATCAATGACAGAAATTCGACTTTGGCAAGAAATCGAATTCAAACTCTATGAATTGAAGAAGCCTGAAAAAGGAGAGCCAACGACATCCACTATTTCAAATTTAGAAAGATTAGCAGAGTTGTCTTGGGCACTTGAGAATGTGACTTCAGCGCTTGAATATCGAAAAATATTGATCAAACTTTATGAAAAAGATTCAAACGGCTCAAAAAATAATTTTTGGAAAATTGGTGAGATATTCATGAAATTGTTTGAGTATGATGAGGCTTTAAAAGCGCATGAAAAATGCCTTTTACTCAAAACAAGCCAACCTGACGAACCCTATGATTCCATTCTCAAAAGTCTCATGCGGATTGGCCAGGTCTATGAATACAAATTTGACTATGGCAAAGCGATCATCACTTATCAAAAAGCCATAGATTTGACGCAAAAAGTGGGACTAGCTGAATCTGTTAGAGATCTACACATCATGGACGCCTTGGCAAGATGCTACGAAAGCTTTGGAGATTTGGACGGATCTCTGAAATGGCTCGAAGAGATTGTTTCCACCTTGGACCAAAATATAAGCGAACTCAATGGAGACTACGTTTCAAAAATTTATGAGATTGCAAGGATTTTGGAACTCCAAAGAAATTACTCTGAAGCGTTCAAATACTATCAAAAATGTGTCGAAATTATTGCTAAAAATCATCTCGATGAACAAGAACTCTTTAGTCATTCTAATAAAGCAATCCTTAGGCTAACTAATTTCCTTCAATCCTCTATGACTTAATTGAGATATTTTAACCACTGTATATTATTAAATTAAACAATTTTCAGATCAAGTCTATAATGTTTTTGTAAGGTAATAAATAAATGAACGAATGAATAAAAAGATGTTGATTCTTCAAACAAACTAACAACACAAAATAAATCGAATTCTAATTACAATAATATATTTACAACATGAAGGTTTATTCTTCATCAACTTCTTCACCTCCGTTTTCATCATCTTGGTTATTGTTGTTTCCCATTTGATTTTCGATGTATTCTCTGGCCTTGTTCTTGACATACTCAACTCTTTCTTGAGTGCCGAACTTGCTTTCATACTGGAGATATCTCTTGAAGAAGAACTTCATCTTCTTGGTGTTCAAATCAAGAGCCAAGCATCTTTCCATCAAATTTCTAAATCTTTCTTTATCTCCATATTTAGTTTCCATATCAGCATAAATACTCCAGATATCAGTTCTAAATATAGGGTTTTAGGGGTCTTTCAAAATCAAATCAATTTTACCTCTTGGGATAGTTGGCAACGATGGCTTCAAAGACGGTTCTTCCCTTTTCTTGGGCACCATTCTTGAATAACAAGATACCATGTTGAGGCAAAAGCTTCAAGTGCTTTCTCTTGGGGAGACTTTGGAGAGCTCTAGAGATGATGCTAGAAAGATCAAGGTTTTGGACACCCTTGCTCTTCATGACATCAAGCATATCTCCAAGGTGACTGATCCAAGCCTTGGAAGAGTTTTTGTGCTTCTTAATCATGGCCTTTGAGAGTTCTTCAACGTGATCCCATCTTTCATTGGCTCTGTAAAGATCAATCAACTTCATAAACACATGCTTGGGGTTATTGGCACCCTTTGCTCTTTCAAACACCCTACAGGGGAATGGTTAAAAATATGACAAAGAAAAATCAAACTTGAGGAGAGAATCTTCAGTTCCGAAGTTGTATTCGAGATTGATGTAGGCGGTCCAAAGATTGAGTTTCTCATTTTCGTTTCTGAATGTGATGGTTCTAATGGCTCTTTCAATGAGTTGTCTGGCTTTTTCAATTCCATCCTTTTGGAATTTGAAAGCAACATATTGAATCCAAATGTATGAACTGTTGGGGTTCTTCAACAAAAGCCTAAATAAGAAATATTAAACATGAGATCCGCCAATTAATTAGAATACTTTTCGTAATCATCAGAAGTTTTTAATTCTTTTTCTTGTTCATCCAAAAGTTTCTTTTCTCTTTCTCTGACTTCAGCTTCGAATTTCATTTTTTGGATTTCCTTCTTCTTCTTGCTAGCAGATTTGTTGCTCAAAATAAATTCCATATTTTCTCCGATTTCTTCTTCTTCTGAGATCACACTTTGTTCTTCGTTGATTTCATCATCATCGCCACCTTCTTTTTCTTCTTCTTCCATGTCGTCTTCGCCAAATTCAATCATCATTCTTTGGTTTGGCACGTTGTCACCTTCTTCATCGTCGCTCTCTTGGGCTTCATTTTCACCTTCTTCTTCCTCTTCACCTTGTTCGACTTCATTCTCTTCTTCTTCACCCTCAACTTCTTCTTGCATGTTTTGGGCTTCGAGATTTTCAACAAGACCAGTGTTGATGTTTGAAGCGTCTCCGAGAGTTTCATATTCTTTGCTGACTTCTTGAATAGAATCATAGAGAGCAATCACCTTTTCATTTTCCTTGGACTTCTCTTCTTCAAGGGCGTTGAAAATGTTTGATTTATCATTAATTTCGCTTTCATCGATTCTGCAGGTGAGCTTCAATTGCATGGAATGGGCACTCTTTTCAATGTGCTTGATCTTGGTGAGAATTGATGTTCCAACAGGGAAAGCTTTTTCCATGGATCTGCCTTCAGTATTGACTTCTTCGGATCTCAAAATTCCGCTGTATCTGCATCCAGGAAGAGCAATAACAGCAGAGTTCTTGAAGTGGCTTGACACAATACCCTTGATCAAGAGACCAACCTTGAGCTTAGATTCATCAAGCTTGTAGCCATACTTGACTCCTTGTTCTCTAAGAGTGACATCGAATTTACCATCTTCTCTAACGCTGAGGACTCTACCAATAACAAGTCTGTTCTTGAAGAAGACAGCACTGGGGTTTTGCAATTCGCTATCAGCAAGCTCTTTGTGAGTGGCTCTTCCGTTAACATTGAAACCGATCTTGACGAAGCAACCCTTGTCGTTTGTTTCATTGACATAACCGACAAAAATCATATTTTCCTTGACTGCTGAAGCTCCAATCTTGTAGATTCTTGATCTGAGATCGCCTCTCTCTTCTTGGTAACCAAGCTTCTTCTTGAATTGGATGGTTGTTCCTTCTTGGGAAATGACCTTCCAGTTGTCGGGGTTAAGGACTGATTCTCTCAAAGAAATGTAGATTTCTGATCCCTTGGACTTGTTACCATCATTGACACTCATGGCGAGGATTCTTCCCAACATGACAGTGTTGGCCTTTTCTTCAATCTTCTTCAATGGGTAGGCGTGGAATTCATCATAGATTTC
>Ga0182738_1002335_pt1 | contig 22600 bp, 13 predicted proteins | sample eDN5th30CBELigMG_FD_128876 | JGI IMG/M metagenome (GOLD analysis project Ga0182738, IMG submission 128876) | Enriched Miracle-Growth compost microbial communities from Emeryville, California, USA - eDNA 5th pass 30_C BE-Lig MG (version 2)... ...
ATTTAATTTTGGGATTGCGAGAGCAAGGAGAAGTGTTTTTGGAATTAGTTTTAATTGAGCAAAATTAAAAAGTAAATTTAGTAAATTATCCCCAGAAATTTAGTTTACAATAATTGGACAAAATAACAAATTGTAACTGTCTAGATAAGCATTTATTTAATCTCCAACCAAGAGGAATCAATATCTTTCTTTTGATAATGAAGGTGAAAAAGAAGAGAATAAGTCAAGTTATTCAGAAGAATATAAAGTTTTGGCAAGATTAAAATTGATTTTTAGTAAGTATTCAAAAAGGGTGCCAATTTTTTTCGTTTTTTACGTTCCAAAATTTGAATTTAAGATTTTGAATTCAAATCACATTTTGCTTTCTACTCTTGTTTTTTGAGCTCTCAGAAATGTTAATCGAACTCTATACGTCCTTAAGACTAGCACCAAGAGCCCTCATAACTGAATTTTAAGACTTTCCTTTCAATTCAATCAAATCTGTGAAAACTTTATTATAATCTGAAATAGACTTTTTGTGCAAAATGGATTTGTTTTTTTTTTTGCTATTTCTTGTGTTTCCATTTCACAAATAGAACTTTCTATGATTTAATAATATACAGATAAAACACGTGGAAAATATATCTCAGAAATACAAATACCTTTTTAAAACAAAGAGAAGAGACCTGAGTCTCATTGTGAGCGAAATGATATGAATCTTATTCTTTGAATTGGAGTTATTTTAGTGAGAAATTATCATATAAAAGGATCACAAGAGAAATCTTTTGATGAGATTTGAAATTAATTGTAAAAGAGAAGAGAGAGAGAGGGAATAAAGAGAATAAAGAGAAGCCTTAAAATAATAAAAAATGCAAATAAAGCCAGCTAATGGTTTAATATATTCCAGATTTTTTTATTGTTGATCGTGTTATTTTTGACCTTATCAGTAAACGTTTGTGATCTCAAATTTGCTCACTGGACCTCAATTATTTACGCAGCGCGAAAAAATGCTATTTTCTTGAGTGCAATTGAAAAACAAAACTATTCTCTTGATTTTTTTTAGAGGTAGAGGTTGGAATTAGAGAGAAGGTCAGCTTTATTTCAATGAGATTCCTTTCATTTCAAATTGCTGATAGCTTTACAAGTCGAAGAAGTTGATAGTGTGTGAATTCAGATAATTCAAAATTGAAAAATTTTTCAATTTTCCTTCCTTTTGATAGTTTCTCAAAAAATAGCGTTTTGAAGATTTCCAAGAAAACGACTGAAATGAGTCCATCAGAAGGTCACTGGTTGTAGGTGAATCAGGTTAAGATCTAATGAATTCACAATAGATTTTTGAAAGGCTAGTATTTCTGAAAAGTGAAGAAGAAAAAGTTTGAGGCAGAAAATTTTTAATTTGCACAAATTTTAAAATCATAAAAAGTGCAAAAAAAAAATTTGCTTTTTTTTAATTCCTTCAAGATCTCACAACAAATTTATCTGTTGATTTGTTTTCATCAAGATTTCGATATGCGCGATTTCCACCTTCGAAAGAAGTGTCATTTATTCCAAACACACTTACTTATCAGACAGATTTTTTTTCCCCCTTTGAAAAAATATGCGAAAGTCTTTTCAATAATCATCAGAAGTTGAGATAAAGGAAGTTTGAAAATAATACAAAATTTCAGAGCAACATTTTTATGGGCGAAATTTAAGCTCTTGGACAATCTTTGGCCTTGGGGTTTGATCAGATTTGATACTCACAAGACAAGCATCTTTTATCTGAGCGAAAAGCTTGGTCTCAAGACATTCTTCTGAAAATAAATATTTACAACTTTTCAATCGGATATGAACAAAAGAACAGAGGCAATTCAAGTAGATTTCAACTACAGTAAGAATATCCCTCTTGATTTTTCTTGTTACAGAAACAAAATCTATAGAATTTATTTTTATTTGATAAGGGAACCAGATTTCAAACAAATTTCTTAAGAAAAAGCAAAGAAGGAATGAGTTCATATAAAAAAATAAATTACCATGTCTGAATGGTCAAACAAACAAATCATACGAAATTGACAAAGATCCCTTTCGAAAAACTCTTCACTTTTTTTGTTGTTGTTGTTGCACGGTTCTCTTTTGATCGAAAATTTTACATACCTGAATCCTTTTGTCGAAACTCGATGATTTCTGATGTGAAAGTTGTTCCATGCAGTGTCTTTGTTGTATCATTCTTTGAAGAGTAGGGAAAGAATGAATTATTCTAAAATTGATGAAAGTAAATCTGAGATAGAAAAGCTTTCCAGCTGAGGGACTTGAACGGTTAGAATATTTCTTGCTTGCATTGAATCTGAAAGCAAACTAAAAGGTCTTTATTGTGCCCTTTTATTTTTAGAACAGACAAACAAAGGCTTCTCTCAAAGTTTTCGGGATGTATAAATTTGGAAGTCTCAAAAAAGTTGGCAAAGCAAAATAAGCAGTTTGTCCGCTTGTCTCAAGTCTTTGAAGATGTGAGGAAAAAGAAAAGGAGAGAAGATTAGTTTTTTTGGGGCCCAAAAATTCTCTTGATGTCCCATATCTTTTTGGAATTGAAAAAATTTTCTAAATGAAAAACTTTATTTTTTTCTTGAATTTTTTTTTTTGTGTGTGATAAAACTTTTTTTCTTTGATCCAACTCCGAGAAGTTCTTCTCTTGAATTTGAATTTTCTATGAATTATTGTCGGACATTAGACAAAATGATGATTTAATTTTGTTATGCATAACTTATTTCTATTGTTTTGTTTATGGCTCGCACGGACACGGACATACTCTCTTTGAATAAAAGTGGTTTTCTTTCATTTTACTTTTAAGAGCCATTGAATTTGAAGTTATCAAGTAGCTCTTCTTCTGTTGATATCACCAAACATCTTGATATTCTCATCTGAAGGTTTGGACACCTAAGATTCAATGAACAAACTTTTCAGTTTTCGGAAATAAAGAAGTTAAGAAAGAAAATTACTTTGTAAAATCAAGTGAAAATCCTTTTAAGTTTGAATCTACATAATTCTTGTAGATATTTTTCAAAGCATCATTATCATTCCTGATATTGGCACATCTAACAAAAATTACAATCAGGAGAAATTGAGAAAATAAAATCAACCCTTTAAAACTAATCTGTAGCTTTTCTAAATTTTTATGCTGTAGAGGATATTTCAAAGCTTCAGAGATCCCAGCAAGGTCAAGCTTGTTACATCTAAATATTGTAAAGCATTAGAAAAAGTCAGGCTAGGCTCAGGTTACCCTGAAAAATCAAGCGATAAAGATTGGAGGTTATAACTCTTTGAAATAGAGCTGAGCAAAGGTCCCAGATTGTTGTCTTTTAAATTGACCCAGCTTGAAAAATTATAACCCACAGAAAAGAAGCCAATATCTACGTTGGGAATTTGACTGATAAGTTTTTCAAGTATTGTAGTTGAGCTAGTTGCGTAAAAAGGGGTTTTGTATCAATAGAATACAATCCAGAAGTCCTTTATGTTTGAGTTAGGAAAGAAGGAAAAAATTTCATACTCGTTGAAAGAGAGATGAATTGTGTGAAGTGAAGGAAACTGAGTAATTGCTTCTATAAGACTGGTCATTCCATCTTTTGTAAGATTGGAACAGTCAAGGCTCAAACATGAAACTTTTTTACAAGACTCTTTCAGTTGGCCTTGCTTCAATATTTTACTAAAGAATTTCACTTGGGTATTATCTTTGAAGCCGCTATTCTGAGAATCATTTTTTCTAAAAAGAAAATTTACAAACGAAAAATGAAGACTAGAAATACATTGATTCAAGGAGAATGTGGTCAGAGTCTCTTTCGGTGCTGAATTGAATGTCCAACTTATTTTCAAAAGCCTTTTTGAACTCCTTGGTAATATCACCTTTTTGGAGAGAAGTAAAATCTGCTGACAAACTGTTTTGTCTCAAGCCAGAAGTAGCATAATATTGAGGGTTAGATAAAGGCTATAGAAATGAGAGAAAGGAGGTTTTTCGTTGTTACTGCACTTATGAAAGAAAAGCCTTGATATTGTTGATCAGGACTCTGAGACACTCCTTGTTGCAAAGCATCTTTTGAAAATATTTATACAAAAATTTAGGAGAATTTGACTACCTGAAATTGATTGTCTTGCTGCTGCAAGATAGGAAGGAGTTTGATAATGATTATCAGATTGATTACTGATAATTTCAATAGCAGTTTCTTTTTTTAGTCTTTCCAAAAGTTGGTTATTACACTGTATCTGAATTTTATTAAAGCTGTTCTCCAGAGCAATTTTGTCAGAATGACGCTTTAAATTGGTTATGTCCAACTTTTTATAGGACTCTTCTTGTTTGTAAAGACTGCAAAGAATACTGATATTATCTGTTATCTGGCTGTTCTCAATATCTTGAGACAGCTTCTTAAAATTAGAAATCCATTCCAAAGCATGATTTTTGCTGGGATTATTATTTTGAGTCTTTCTGAAGTAATCTTCGGATATTTTCTTCAGTCCCTTTTGAATTCCATTTTTTGCAGCTTCTCTTTGACTTTGGAGAATATCATAATAGTTTTGCAACACAGAGTCAGCTTGCCTCATTAATTCTTCTTCCTTAACTTTTAAAGCTTGGAATACTTGTTCTTTTCCCCAGAGATAACTTTCAAGATTGCCCAGATTTCCTTTGAGATGAGCTTTTTTGTTTTTCATCATTTCTGGAATCTCAATTATTCTCACTATATCATGAGATTTATGTTTATCCAAAGCACAGCCATCACATAATTCTTTCTTACAATTTAAACATAGTCTCGGAGCTTCCTTTTCTTGGCAAAGACTACAAAACTTGCTGTCCTTATTATTCAAGCCAGTAGTAGTCGGTCTGGTTTGCCTGTACATACCTAAAATTGGAAATGATTGAATTTTCTGACTCTCAACTTCACTTAGCTGTTGTGGGGTATATGATGCTAAAGGCTTGTTTGTGGAACCCTCTCTGCTTTGTGAGGATGAGTAAGGAGTCCCAGAGCACCTCGCACAAGGAGATTGTCCTCCAAGGCAGAAATAACAAGAAGGTTTCTGGCTTTGGCTATTAGAAGATGTAAACTGGTTGCTGCTGTACATGTACAAAGTTTAAATTATGATTTATATTTAAGATTATGCTGAAGTATTAATATGTGATATGTCTGCAGAAACTTCCGAAAAATTGGATTTTTTAATTTTGGTTTTTATTGTAAAAAAACTGGTCAACGTCTTTTTCATTGTCAGATTTAATTGAATGTGTTTTAGTCAAGGAAGAGAAGCCAAAATATTCATCTGCAGCGAATTGGAAGGAAAAATGATGGGATCTCAAACCTTTTTATTTAATGAAACTCTTTTTAGCAGACATCTTTCTTGGAAAAAGGTGCAAACATCACCTTTTGGGAGTTTTTTCAAATGTTCCCAAAGAATAAGATAATTAGTCTACATTTAATTCATCAATAAAATTTTAAGGACAACAAAATTAATTAATTATTAACATGACATTCCAGATTTTATTAATCAAATTTCTTGAAGCTCACAAGTCTACGACTCCATTTTTGAAATTTCCATATGTTTGTTGCCTTATCGTTATCCGGAGCCTTTTGGGATGATTTGGGAGCCTCGAGAAAAAGTTTTTGAAGAGTAGGAGACCTTCGAGTTTTCTTTTTTGCTATCCAGAAAAAATATATCTTATGTCTTGAGTCAGAGTGGTTGCTGAACATTTACTTTTTTCTCTTTGAATTGAATAAATTTCATTCAGAAGACTCAATTGAAAGATTTAGTTGAATTTTTGTGGAGAAACTTTTGTCCTTTTTCTTTTTTTATTGATGGAAATGTAGAGAAAATTAGAAGATGAAATTCTTTTACAAAAATCACAAGGTCAAGGATCGAAAAAAACCTGACAACTTCTCGAAAATCAATAGGATTCTAAACCCTGAACATATTTTATTTGAGTAAGGCTTTTTTTGAGTTCATTGGGGAAAAATCTCATTGGTTTTCGAAGCTCCGGATGTGAATTTTTGAGCAAGCTATTCAAAGATTCTTTTCCCAGATAGCTTTTTATCTGGGTTGATTCACAAGAATAAAAGAAATGATCCGAGACTTTTTAAAATAAAGGGGGTTTTTTATCATTTTCTCTTATATAAGCTGTTTGTTTGTGTTGTATAGTATGAGACAATATACATCAACTTTTTCCCGGAATCCTAATTTCCTATGTCTCCCTTGAAGTCATTTTTCTTCAATTAGATGGCTTTTCTTTGATTTATATCATTGATCACTTCAAGACTCTCGTCTGAAAGATTTGGGCATCTAAAATTTTATTAGTCAAGACTCTATGTAAAAATATTTACTCTGTGAAATCAAGGTTGATTCCTTTGACTTTTGAAGTCAAGCAGTTTCGGTAGAGGCTTTCCAAAGCTTCATCATCATCGTTAGTATTGATGCATCTAAAAAATATCTCATTAAAAATTGGCTCATTCAAGATAAGAAACCCTTTGAAAGAAATCTGGAGCTCTTCTAAATTTTTGTGTCTGAGAAGAGATTTCAAAGCCTCAGAAATGCCTTGCAAATCAAGTTTGCTACATCTAAATATTGATAAGAATAATTTGGAAAAGCTCTAGGTACCTTGAGAGATCAAGAGATAAAGATTGAAGGGTTGAAATATTGGAGATGCTTGAGAGTAAAGGGAGAAAAGCAGTGCCTTTCAAGTGAGTCCAGCTTTAAGGAAAAATTAACACAAACGAAGAAAAATCAAATTACGTTGGAAGTTTCAATGACAAATCTTTCAAAGATTTTAATCTAGCAAGGGTTTCAAAAAGAGGCTTCAGATGGATAGGGAACAAGTTAAGGGTCCTTTGTATTTTAATTGATTCAGGAGGAAAAAAATTCTGTACATGTAAAAGGAAAGTTGGACTGTTTGAAGTGAAGGGAATTGCGCAATTGCTTCGGAAAGGCGAAGAACTCCTTCCTCGGTAAGATTGAAGCAGTCGAGGATCAAATTTGAAACTCTCTGGCAAGATTCTTTTAACCCCTTAGTATTGAGAATTTCACTAAATAATTCGACATGAGCATCATTTTTAAGGCCAGCATTCATATTTGGGTTCTTTGAATTATGTTTTGAACTGAAAAGGTTTGAGAACAAGAAAATTGAAAGTGAATATTACATTGATTCAAGGAGAATATAATCAGAGTCTTTTTTGGTTTTGACTTGAATTTCTAACTTGCTTTCAAAAGCTCTTTTAAAGTCTTTGGAAATATCAGTTTTTTGAACAGGAGCAACTTTTGGGAGCTCCTTTTGACTCCATTCAGAAACCACTTGAGTTTGAACATTATTATTTTTACTTAAAGGCTACGGGGGGTTAGAAGAAGGAAAATAAATAGCTAATTACAATTTGTATAGGGGAAGAGTCTTGAGACTTTTTCTTGGAATTTAGAGAACTTTCTTCTTGTAAAATATCTATTTTATTTAAGACAATTTTTTAAAGGAATTTGATTACCTGAGAATGATTGTATGGCTTGTCTAACAGATTGATTAGTTTTTATTTCAATAATATTCTCTTTTTTAAGAGCCTCCAAGAGCTGATTATTACACTGTATCTGAATCTGATTTAAGCTCTTTTCCAGAGCAGCAGTATCACAATCATTCTTCAACTTGCTTGAATCTAACTTCTTAAAGCCTTCTTCTTGTTGATAAAGGCTGCAAAGAATACTATTATTATCTGTTATATTGCTCTTCTCAATATCAATTGACAAGGCTTTAGCATTGGAAATCCACTTGAAAGCTTCCAGACTTTGAGCGTTTTTAGAAGAAACAGCAGCTAGGCTAGCAAGCTTCTTTTGAATTTCATTCTTGGTAGTTTGTCTTTGATGCTCCAGAACTTGAAAGTAATTTCCATATAACAAATCAACTTGGTCCATTAACTCATCTTCTTTAATCTTCAAAGCTTTCCCATTGACCAAATTTTCAAGATCAGCAATATTTTTATCAAGTTTATTTTTTTCATTTGGAATAGTCTCGACAACTTTACTCAATTTCAATATTTTATGATCTTCATATTCTTCATGGTGATCCAAAGCACAACCATCACAATATGTCTTGTTACAATTCAAGCATAATCTTGTAGTATCCTTTTCACAAGAATTACACCTGTTAGTCTTCTGTATTTCCTCCCCAGACTTGAATCTGCCTGGAATAACAAATGGAGCTTTCTTATTCTGAGGAGGGAGTCCTTTAAATGTTGGTGGGTGAGATGATAAATTATGTTGATTTGACAAGTTTTCTTGGCCTTGTAGAGGTGAATAAAGAGCCTTGGAGCATGCTGAGCAAGGAGATTTCTCTCTAACACAGTCGTTACAACGGGACTTTTGGCTGTTTGAGAATTTTAAAGGTTTGCTGTTGAATTGCATAGATTATAAAAATTTAGATTTTAGATTATGATGATTAAGGTTCAGGCTAAGAATTAATAGCTTTACAAAACTTCCGAAAATTTGGTAAATGTTTTAATCAGAATTCAGCAATATTATTAGTTTGGGTTTTTGAGTTCAACTCCACAGGGTTGACGCAAAATTTGTTCCAGTAAAATGACGTGTTTCTCAATTGTGGAGGCGCCTTTAGCTGGTTTGCAAAGAGAAAGTACTGATGCGAGCTCTTTCTACGAGGGTGATTTAAATTTCTTCGAAAAACGGATCCTATCAGTCTACGAATTAATTCATAAAATTAAATTAAAGAATCAAGTGACGTGTGTATAAATCAAATTTATTGAAGCGCAAGTCTACGATAATTTTTCGGAACATTAGAATAATCTATTCACATATGATGAGATTTGCCTTTAAATTCAGTCTTAATCTTTAATCGTTTATAATAATATATTTCCTCTTTATTCAACTCAACAACTTAACAAATTATGCAATCATCTAATATGTCATCTATTGAGAGCCATCTCTGCGGCATTTGCCAGGAGCACTATAACGATTCTAATCGTGCTCCTCGCGTTGTATGCTCTGAGATCCACAATATCTGCTCAGAATGTCTTGAAGGCTTGCTCAAGAAATCTGGAAAGAAGTTTATTTGTCCTTTTGATCGTTTAGAAGAGGACAAGAAACCACTATCTCAATATCCTATTAACAGAGGTTTACTTCAGATCACTCAAGATTTGCTGAAAACCTCTTCTCGTAAAACCTGCTCTAGTTGTCCTGCTGAAGCTATCAGGCTTTGTCTTGAATGTAATAAAATACAATGCAGTGAATGTCTTTGGGAGCATCATGAGGGTCATAAACAGCTTAAGCTCGTTGATGTTTATAAAATGCTTATAGAAAAGAAGAGTAAGCTCTTTGAAGAAGTTGACAAACTTGAAGCCTCAACTTCTGGTCAAGAAGGAGTTAAGAGATGTGTTGAGGTCAAAGAAAAAGAGCTAAAAGAAAAAGCTATTGCTATTTTTGAAGATTACCAAAGAGTTTTGAATAATAAAAAAGAAGCTGTTATCAATGAGATTAAGAAGAGGCTAGCTGAGAGAAGTCGTGAATTTCTTTCAAAGAGGCCTCAAAAGAACAAGAAGAGTAATGGTGAAGTCTTGAAATGGATCAATGAGACGAAAAGCATAACTCATTCTGAAGATAACAAGGTGATGGATAATAATCGCATTCTTTGTGAGCTCTATAAGCAAGAGAAGTTACTTGAAGAGTTAGATCTAAGAAAGCTGGAGGCTAATGAGCCCAAAGAAGATTTGCTGTTCAACAAAGCTTTAAATAAAATATCACTTGAGTGTAATGAATTATTCTTGGAGAATTTCAAGAAAAATAATCTTGTTAAATTTGAACACAACAAGATTGACGTTGAAGAAGTAAAGTATGACGTTTCTTCTTCCGAAGGGTCAGCAAAGAAGTCTACCAACGACAAATCAATCAATAGCTCCTTCAAAGACTCTGAATCAGAGCTCAGTAAGTGAATGTCTACACGATCTTTAGCTAATGACACTTTATAGGTGAGTCAAATCATGCATATTCTGATTATCAATTCGAACCTTTTATCCTCAATGCCGATCGAAACAATTCATCCCCAATTCACTCCCGAAACCAATCACAACAACAGGATTCAGAATGGATCAAGAAAGAATCAAGATCAGAACAGAACCCTGTTCAAGAAGAAATGCAACAACTTCGCAAAGCTTTTGAAGATGCTAAGCTTGAGATTCAAGTCAAGTTTGTCAAAGCCTCTGATGCCATAAGACTTGACTCATTGTAAACAACCAATAAAACTTTATTTTGTCTCAACTTTTAAAGGTATGACAAGACAAAATCAGCATCAAGTGGTTTCAAAGGTGACGAAGGAGTTGAGAAATTTTACAACACTATTTCTTGCAAAGAACTTGCTCCATCTTTGAAGAAGGTCATCTCTTTGAATTTGACCTGTATTGGTCTGACAAGAAGCGGAGCCCTTCACCTTGCAAAGACTGTGGACAGGTTGCCCTCTCTTGAGGTTTTGCGAGTCGAGTTCTTTAAGTAAGATTGAGGTGTCACTGGGTTTTTAAAAGGTGTTTTAGCAGCGGGAATTTGAAGCATGAAGATTTGAAGCCTTTTATGCAAGCACTTGGAAGAAGCAAGAATCTCTCCACTTTGTCATTATCCTGCCAAAAGTAATTGTTATGATTGATCTTTGCAGATCTAATTTTTTTCAGGTGGAAATACTTGCAAAATTTCAATTTGGCTTATACTATCGGTGATTTGGCCTTGATTGGCAAATTGAAGAATCTCACTCTGAACTTCTCTGAGTAAACATTTGACGTTTGACCTTTTCTCATAATTCTATTTAGATGTCATGGCCTGTCTACCAATGGAATTGCAGAAGCTTTTCATGGCTTCTCAAGCCTTGTGTCTTTGGAAGACCTCAAGATTTCCTTTAATGGGTAATATTCCTTCGGTTTCCTTGAGTCCTAAACGAGACTTTAGATGTAGCCAAGTTGATGATGATGAAGATTGCTTGAAGAGTATTTATCAAGTCTACTCCAAAATGACCAAATTGCAAAGGATTGAATTCGATTTTGAAAGGTACTTTTTTTAAAGAGATCTTGTTCTGAACTTATCATGATTAGGTGTCCAGGCTTCACTGGAAGAGGTGTGAAAAATCTGACAGGCCCTTCAAAAGTCAAGGCGGGATTGGTCGTAAAAGTTAATATATAAATTAGTTTGTGCATAAAAGATGATATTATGATAAAAACTCTGTATATTTGTTTGATAATATAAAATGAGGAAAAACTTATAGTATTAATAAAAAAATTGTTTTTTGATTTAGAAATTCAAGATTTTAAATCACAGAACGATAAAATAAAAATTTTGACTTTTCATCTTAGAACACTCCAAGATGTCAAAAAATGTTGAGCAAAGAATGAATTTGTGAATATATTGAATGAACAATAAACAAATTTACTTTTAGACTCATTTTAAAATCATTCTTTTATTCTTGAGTAAATCTTAATAAACCCTGGGTACAAAATCTTTGGGCAAACAGTTCGTAATTTTTCCCTTGCTTTAATTTTCTTTTTTGGAAAAAGAGAGGAGAAATTTTAGAATTTTCTTTCATTTCAAACAAAGTTTTTTCGAATCTTCTTATAGGAATATATAAACGAATTGTTTTCTCTTTAAATTGTTATCTAATCTTATCCAATATATTGATTTATTTACTTAGCATTTTATGGAATTATAATTTTTAAATATCTTCGTTGCAATTCTTCTTGGTCTCAATCAAATAGCTTATCTTTTATTCATACTATGAATCACTTGAAAGCTTTATTTGAAAGGTTCAGACGTCTAAAATTTGGTTAGTTCCAGCTTTTATTTGGAAACAATCTACTCTGTGAAATCTACCTCGATTCCTTTGAGCTTAGGCTTCAAATAATTTTGACAGAGAATTTTCAAAGCTTCATTATCACTGAAAACGTTGAGACAGCTAACAAAGATTTTATTAAAATGGCGACCAAAGAAAAGAACCCTTTGAAAGAAATCTGAAGCTTCTCTAAATTTTTATGTTCAAGAAGAACTTTTGATGCCTCAGAAATGCCTCGCAAATCAAGTTTGCTGCATCTATTTTTTTTTAAAAACTAGGGTCAGAAAATTATAACTTTGAGAGATCAATAGATCAAGATTGAAGGGTTGAAATCTCGGCAGTATTTGTGAGTAAATGGGTAAGAACAGTATTTTTTCACTGAGCAACTTGGAGAAGCAGCTCCAAAAGAAGCAAATAATAAGAGAAATACGTTGAAAGTCTCAATGAGGTCTTTCAAGGGCTCCAAATTAGCAGACCTTCAAAAAGAGGCTTCAAACGCTTCGGTTTCAATCCAAGGGTCCTTTTATTTTAATAAGGGAAAACCTTTAATACTTGTAAAAGGAGAGTTGGACTGCTTGAAGTGATAAGAGTGACGAAATTGCTTGAGAAAGGTAAAGACCTCCTTCTTCTGTAAGATTGAAGAGGTCGAGAATAAGATTGGACACTTTCGTGCCAAATTCTTGGAGTTCCTTTGTATTAAGAATTTCGCTGAATAATTCAACACCAGCATTGTTTTCAAGGCCATTGTAAACTGGGTTTTTAGGGTTATAATTTGGATTATACTTGAGAGTTGTTGAATTCGGGGGTGGTGAGTAAATTCTCTCAATAAAAACTCAGAAGAAAGAAAATTCGAAAGAGAGAGAGGATAAAACAAAGCATTAGTTTGTATAAAATATAAACAAATCATAGTATTAAATATTTTTCCCAGATGGGTAAAATAGAAATATGCATCTCTATAAAATAGCTATAAACAAAATACATAAAAATATTATAAAGAGAGACACATAACAGAAAAATCCAAAAGAATATTTTCTTTTTTCCTAGTCAACTTTGATAATGATATGAATAAAGTACGAATTTAGAACGTGCCTTTAGGCTTATTGAAAAATCACACATAAATAACCCGTTCTTTTCTAACCTTTAGAAAAGAGGAGATCAAGAGATATCCGGCCATCATATTGAAATTTTCTTCTTTACTTCTTTCCAAAATACAACAGATCATAAGCTTCATAGATATCGATTCTATCTTCTTGATTATAAGCCAAGCACTTTTTGATAAATTCTTTTGTTTCATTTGACACTTGAACTTTACTAGGAGGGAAATTTACCGTTCTAGATTTCAATATAACTTGTTCTTTAAGGATTTTTTCTTGACTCATATTATGTCCAAAGGGTCTTTGTCCATAAACCATTTCAAATAACATCACACCAATCGACCAAACATCGACTTTATTATTAATCAAAGGAGGTTGATCATCCATCAAGAAACATTCAGGAGGCAAATACCAATAAGTTCCCACACCTTGAGAAGTCAACTCTATTCTGCTAGCTTCATTATCAACGATTTTACAAAGTCCAAAGTCTGAGATTTTGATCTCTCCTTTACTGAACAAGACGTTCTGTGGCTTGAGATCATAATGAATAATTTTGGTTTTGTGGTCGCTGAGATATTTAAGGCCAGCAAGGATTTGTTTAATGATGATTTTGGCGTCTTTTTCTGGGAGGATTTTATGTTGTTTGAGGTACATGGAAAGGTCAGGGCCTTCGCAATACTCGAGTACTGTAGCAAAGGAGTGATCATCAATGTTGATGCAATCATATAATCTGACGATATTGGGATGGTTCAATTCTTTATGAACTTCAAATTCTCTATTGGCATGTTTCACGTAATTTGACTTGGCCTTTTCTGTCCAATTTGGGTTCAGTTGATGAACTTTGCATGCGACATTCACTAACTCTTCGAGGTCGTATGCCTAATGATAATGGGGTTAGGCAGTGGGAAATAGATAACTTTAGGTACTTTGTAGACTTCACTGAAGCCACCCTTTCCAAGAAGAGAAAGCAATTGGTAGCGGTCACTAAGGATAGGCCATGCAGGAGCATTAGTTTCAGGGTTTGGCTTGCCATAACGCGAACTAGAGAGGGGGGTAAGAGGGATGATATTGGAAGATAAGTACTGGTCTTCTTCGTATTGTTTTTTGTAGATTTGGTAGAAGACAACTTTTTCAGCTTCAAGCTTGTCTAACTGTTCTCTTGTTGATTGTTCTTCCTATGAAGATAGACGTTAATAATATAATATGAATAGAATGAAACCCTCTGAAGCATGGTGATTTTAGCGTTGATACGTTCTTTAGTTTCTTTGATATCGATGTTGGAGTTGGAACCAGAATCTTCATTGAAACCAAATAAGCTTCCCAAAGTTCCAAGTCTTTCTGAAGATTCAATAGGCTGCTTGGCAGTCGTGACAGTCTTTTTATTCTTTAAGCTCTTGCTTTGCTTTTCAAGCTCTTCTCTTTCTTTAATAATATTTTCCTAACAAAAAATTAGAGGCTTTTCCTCATTAAAATAAGTACGAGTTTCTCTTTGACTTGTCTCATTTCGTAGCCGTCCGACCAGACATCAACAAATTTGGAGCCTTCTCTTTGAGAAACATACTCGCCAAGTCTTTGTCTTTGTCTGCTTAAGAAAGCTTTACGTTCATTTCTCTTAAAGGTTTCAATCTCAAGGACGAACTTTGCACAAGTTTTCTCCACTCTTCCTTTAAAAACATCAATCTGTTCCTTCATTTGTGTTCTCTCATTTTCAGCCTTGATCTGATCTCTTTCTCGATCCTTCTTCAAGCTCTCATTCTTATCTTCTAATTCCTTGATTCTTATGTACAATTCCTTTTTATCATCATCAGCTTCCTTTGAACTCTTCACCTCCACAATAGTCTCTGTCTTTTTCTCAGTAGCAAAGGCCTTGATTTTAACTGGCTTGGAGCTTGTTGGGGTCTTTCTGTATGCCTTTTGTACGGTAGTTGCAGTCATTCCATCCATAGGCTTGAAAAACTCGGTGATTTTCTTGGTTCCTGTAGTCATATTCTCCTTGTTAAAAATAGCGGTTTCTTGTCCTACAGAGCTTCCAAAAGAATCAACCTTTTGGCCTGTTTCAGTGTTACTGAAGGGATTGAGAGTAAGCTTGGATCTTTTTGTGACTAGCTCGAAACTTTCTGCTTTATTTTCAGAATTATTATTGCCTGGTCCTTCGTATTTTCTTTTCTTAATGCTTTTAATACTACGACTTCCTTTTGGTTCTCCACTTTCATAAGAAAGATCACATGAAATATTTTGATTATTCATTCCATCTTTTGAACTCACAGGAGCAAGCGTATTTTTAGGCTTAATATCTTCAATTTTCTCACTTGATTCTAAATCCACCAAAGCCTTTGGGTCTTCCTTCTCTTCTTCAGATCCTTCAGTCAAATCGTCTATTTGAGTTTCTGGGGTGATCTTCGCAAGAGGCTGAGGCTTCACAATCTCTTCAGGATCCTCAATTTGCATCTTATCAGAGTCAGGGGTGGGCTGGATGACGGGCTTGGGCTCGTTCGAGTCAGAAGGCCGGGAGGGTTTTAGGTTAGGGCCACACATACGGTCATTAAGGAGCTGGATTTTGAGGGCGTTTATATGCTTTGGATCCATTTTTTTTAATTTATTAGTTTTAAGGAAAAGAGTATTGTAGAAAGGATTTAAATTTTTTGGCACATTTATTATCAGATGGATCAATGAAGAAATTTTTTCAAAATCTTGCGCGGAGTACAAACAGTGCGGTTTTCCAACAGATTAATTTTTTATTTTTCTTGTGCACGAGAAACACTTTGTGCACTTTTTTTTTGGATTTTATCTTGGTGCAGAGATAATAGAATAAAAATTGAACTCCAGATTCATTTTTTAAATGGAAAAGGTCAACGTGGAAGCATGGTTCCCTAGGTAAATTAATTTGATGGCAAGGGCAAATTTGTGTTTTCTGTTGACAGTTAGAGTAAGCAGAAAACCGAGTTTATCTGTCGTGTGGAAAAAAGTCCCAACGGGCCAATCAAACTGAAGAATAATTTTTGATCTAGTCTGAAATTTAGTTGTGGAGTATTTCTTATAAAAAAATAGTGATTTCGTGGCTATAAAAATTAATTACTCAAGTGTTTTTGTTGTTTAATTAAATCTCAAGTATTTCCAACTAGTTTGTACTAAATTTTTGGATAACCAAATCTGGTGATCCCGAGATTTCTGGAACATGCAAATGTGGGAGCTTGAAGGTCTTAGATAAAAGGGAATCTCTATGAGGAAAATTCTTCACGGAACAGAGAAGATATGAAGAAATAATGAGTATAGATCAGATCTTTAGGCACAATGAAGTTTCTCTCAAAGCTGCAAAATTCTTTTATGAGATGTAAAACTTAATTATCGCCTTTCAGATCGAAAACCTTTGAAGGGTGCACAAACAAAATCTTTTCAGAATTCATAAGACTTTCAAACCAGTTTTCATATATAATATTATTAACGATTCTCAAGCATCCAGAATTGACAAATTAGAAACAGAAGGTGACTGGACTTTGAATTTCTAGAAAGATCTTGTTTTAAATAAAATATATGGTTGACTCAAAAAGAAATTTTTTTCAGAATGGAGTGATTCACATGAGACCAATAAGCTTATTTTTCCCAAAACTTTTGTGGAAAAAGAAAGTTGAGAAAAAATTTCTAACAAAAAAGATTAAGAAAATTCGTTTCGAAATGAATGATTTTCTTCCAATTTTTTTCTTATTTTGGAGATTCAAAAAAAAAATAGTTTTGTTTGCCCCAAGGAAAAAAATAGTGAAATCACTGTGAAAAAATGTTCAGAATTGGGAAGTTCCAGTCATAATGAATCCATTCTCATTGATGCCTGGACAAAAATGGGGTCTTGGCTCACCTCAAGTGTTGAGTAATAATAATTCCCAAAAATTACCAAATTCATTACAGATCGAATTCTTAGAGGGCGTCAATATATCGAGAGATGCCAACACTCCTATATTATACAGTAATCAAAAATATTATTCCTACAAAAATTAAAGCAATAAAACCTTCAAATGTTCAACAATCACAATCAAGTTCCAGGAGGTAAGTCGTTTGTTTTCCCAGATTGCATCTTAACGAAATAGTGTGAGCAAAATTTCCTGTCAAACCTCTTCCAAACGGTATTTCCTATACCAGAGCGGCCTTATTTGGTCAATATTTGGTTGTTTTGACACATGAGAAAAGACCTCATAAGAAACCTGATGCTGATCCAAGAGATCGCCCACAAGCCCTACAAGCGACCCTTTTGGCAATTGGTCTTGAAGATAAGAGTGTCCAAGAAGCTAAAATTGACAAAGATATCTTTTGCTATCATGATGAATATACATTAACTAGATATGGCGAGAATCAAATGATAATGTTTGGAGGAAGTCATCATAACAATATAACTGGAGCAATGGTTCGAATCACTATCAAATCTTTCCAACGTATTTCTTTGTTGTCCTTTTTACCGAAATTTTCAAGCTTTCATGGTTGAGTGCAAAGAGATCAAGAAAGGAAATCCAAAGATACGCTTACACACTGCACAAATTTACAAAGATTGTTTGTACATATTTGGTGGAAGAAATGATGAATATTTCACCGGTCCTGAAAATACAATTTGGAGCTTCAATATAAGTTTAACCTTCTTCTGATCTTTGTTTGCTCAATTTATAGAGAGCCATGAGTGGAAAAGACATGCAATAAACAATGAAAAACCCGATGATGAGATGAAAGAACCAGACAATGTTCCAGTCTTCAGTGATGGAAAAAAAGCAGCGCAATGCGAAGAACCAGGTTTATCATTGTCTCTTCAACCTTTCTCATATTAAAACTTAGACGCGCGTGACAGACCAAGCAGCTTTACGGTTGGCAGTGAACTCTATATTTATGGAGGAGAGAGCAAAGGAGGCAGAGATCTAAAGGATATTTTTGTATTTGACCTCAATCTCATGGAATGGAAGAAGCTTGGGCAACGTGAGACTTTTCTTGAAAAAGATGTTTTCCCTGATGGAACTCAACTTAATGGAGATATTTATCGTGACAAATTGATTTTGTTGGGAGGAGACAAAGGAGACAAATACTCTGATGATGTGCTTTTTGGCTGGAGTCACTGTAATTTTTTCCCTGAAATGAGACCTCATTCAATTTGTTAGGCTGCAATTTTTGGTCAGCTTTCAAGACAGAACGTCTTGGACTGACACAGAAGAGCAATTTGATTGCGTACAATGATTTGCTCTTAGTGCTTGGACAATATGATAAAGGACTTTCTCTGGCGACTTTAAATTTAGAAAGTGACCTCTTTCTTTTCTATTTTGAAGTCATTTCAATAGATATCAATTTCCTTAATTTCAAGCGAACTGGGAAAGAGTGTCGATGCTCTTTATTTATGAATGAAGAGAAGTCAGATGTCAAAATTAAAGTCGAAGGTTTTTTCCTTCCTGCTCACAAAATCATCTTGAAGGAGAAATCAAAATATTTTGCTAATCTTTTCAAGAGTAAACAAACTCTCAAAAAGTTTTTGTTTATCTTATTCAGGCGACATGTGTGAATTAAGACAAGGAATGATTGAAATCCAAGATTGTGACTTTATCGTTTTTCGAGGTTCTTTGTTTCATCGTTTTCGAACTAAATTTATGTAGTCTACGTTCATGAAATTTCTTTATTGTGAAAAAGTTGATTTCAATCAAGATCTCGAATTTGGATTGAAATTACTCAAGTTGGCTGACAAGTATCTCGCGAAGGATTTCGAAGATTTGTGTATAAAATACTTGAGACTTCAAATCAACTCAAACAATTTCTCCACCATCTTTAATTATGCTCTTGAAAATAATCTTCCTGGTCTTGAGAAGTTGTGTACAGATTGTTTTGAGAGCATTTTAGATCTGACGAATTTCCTTGATCTTATTCAATGCATTAATAAAGAAGGAAATCCCGAGCTCATAAGCAAAGCATTTGATTTTATTCTTCAGAATTTTGAAAAAATCCATCAGAAAGGGAAGAATGACATAAAGTATTCTGAGGACTTCTTGATACAAAATATGACGAGAGGAAACATTCAAAAGCTTATGCAGTTCCTTGAAACCTTTGCTCCTGACAATTCTGACGATTCTGATGATTCTGATTCATTTTCTGACGCGAAAAAAGAGACTGCCAATTTAAGAGAAGCTGTCTATGGTTTTCTACAGAGAAACTGGGAAGATCCACAAATAAAGCGCATCACTAAAAAGTGTTCAAAAGCGTTCTTATTGGATGTGATTTCTTATCTAGCTCCCAAGCTGGAGAATGTTGAGACTGAAATCAAAAGAGAAGAAGATGAATTCTTGATTAAAGAAGAAGAAGAAAATCTAATTAAAAACCAGCCTGCTCGAGAAACTAAAAGAATCCACAAAAGGAAAGAACCAGGAAAACCAGGAAAGGAAAATATTCAAGAAGAAAGACCTGAACTCAAAAAGACAAAAAAAACTTTTGGTCCCAACGGAATTTAAAGGAAGAAGGAACTGGCAAAGAATAATTTTATCTTAAGAATATTTAGAATCTTAAACCCTCTTATTTCTTTACCCCATTACTTGTACTCCAATGAAGATGATTTAAAAGGTTAATAACGATTTCTTAGAATATTTACTAAAATATATCGTCTCACATAAGTGACACTTACTGACTAAAAATAACAAATAAGCAATAATAATAATAAATTAAGATAAATTATTTTTCAAACACACAAACTTTTAAATTAAATATTTATATAATGTTTTCACCCATTTACAAAAAGTATTCAATTTATTGATCTATCTTGATCCAACTGTGTATCTTTTGACACTTGCCACCTTCTTCCCTGACCCAGAATCCCCTTGTAAACTCATTCTATGTTTCTTTGAGCTCTTATCAACAGAGTCCAACTGAGCCTTATGAGCGGTCTTAAAATACTTCTTCTCAGCAACTTGAGGCTCTTGAATTTTCATTTCTGGGGTCTGATTATGAGAACCATCAGGAGAGTAACTATGGCTTCTGCTTCCACTTCTAGGAGGAGACACAGAGATCGTATATTCTTTAGCGGATTTCTTGATCTGCTCATCATAAGCCTTGAATTTCTTCACTATGTGCTGAGCGATTGCCTTAAGGCCTCTGCTTGAAGCAGAGTTCAAGGTTCTATCATTTCTGTCCATAGCGTAGCCATATGAAGATCTTTTAGTTGAAGGTTGGATTTGAATAGTTTCAGTGCTCATGACTTCATATTGAACATGTCTGTGATGATTTCTTCCCTGTCTTCTTTCTTCAGGCTTGAGTCTTTCTTGAGTGGAGTGTGAGTTTTTAGACTTGACGCTGTCGTTTTCGTGCTTTGATTGAGCGCTTTGGGGAACCTGTTGTTGATCAGATTGGTTGCTGCGATAATTGAAAGCTTTGTTATTGGCGGAGAAGGAGATACTTTCAACGCGATTTCTGATTTGTTCTCCAGAAGCTTCTTCTTTGTCTTCTTTATCTGTCTCACTGTCATCATGACTGTTGGAAGAACTGTCAATAGATTTAGTGAAGCCTTTTTCATCATTGAAACTCAAAATCTTTTCAGGATCGTCGCTTTGGACGTCTTCTGATATGGAAGAAATACTTCTAAATTTCTCAGCAGTATTGTGAGCGTTATGGGTGTGGTTATTTTGATTTCTATCGAGAGAAGATTCTCTGAAGCCAGAGGGTTTCTTGCTCTGATGATTCTTAGAAGGAGTTCTATTTGAAGGAGATTTTTCGGCCTTTGGGTCAGAATAACCTCTTCTTCTACTCAATTCTTGAGCAGATGGCTGAGTTTGTGGCTTCACTTCATTAGTCTGAGCTCTGTTTCTTCCTAATTGTTGTTGGGATTGCTCTTGTTGAAGGCTTCTATCTTCAGCAAATTCTCTAGACTCTCCTCTTGATTTCTTATTTTTAGAAGAATGCTCCTGTCGAAGGCTTCTATCTTCTGCATATTCTCGAGATTCTCTTGATTTCTCCTTTTTAGAAGAAAGTCCTCTAGATCCTTCCTTTTGAGAGGAACCTTTAGATCCTGCTGTTTGAGATCTTTTCTTGTTATTTGAGGATTTTGGCTTCTCCTCTTCTTGCTCAAACTCTTCATATTCTTCTGCTTCTATCTCTTGTTCAGCAGCGGCGACCTCGTCTTCTGAAGCTGTGAAATGATTCTGACTTCTGGTCTTTTCTTCGACATTTTGACGACTCTTTTGACTCTTGGATCGGTTATTATCACTCTGATCATTCTTGTCAGAAAGTCCTTGTTTACTGCCCGCTTCAGGATTTTGACTTCTCCCTTTGCTGCTGTAATAGTGTTCTCCCTGGGACTTTCCAACGTTATTGCTGGATGACCCTTTGCTCTTTTCACTGTCATAATATTTCACACGTTGACTGTGATTGCTTCTAAAATTATTCACATTTACATCTTGATAGTCTCTTGATTGACTTCCAAAGCTTGTCTCTTGAGGTTGATTTGTTTGGACAAGTCCTCTTTCTTCGTCAGTCTGATGCCCTTCATTACTCACAAAGATTATGTCATCGTCTTTGCCGTCTTGATTGGATTGATACCATCCTTCTATAGCATTCTTGCTGCCAACGACTTGTGATGAAAAGTCACTATTACTCTGTCCGTTATTCCTTGATTTCTTTGATGTCTGTGTTCCTTTTTCTAACACAACAATCTCCTCTGTATTCATTCCTCTATCCTTTGATCTCGCCTTCTTCTTCTTTTTCTTCTTTTCAGGGCTCTCTTGGCAATGGCTATTCTCAATTTCTTCAGTTTTATTAACAGAAGAATCCTTCTTCTTTTTCTTCTTTGGACTTTCACCATCTCCTTTCTTCTTTTTCTTGGTCATTGACTTTTCTGTTGTATTATCAAGATTGCTGTTTGATTTGAGATTTGGAGTTGAACTTCTGCTGTCCTTATCCTTGAGAAGAGCTCGGCTCTTAGCTAAACTTGAATGACCAGAAGCATTTAATGGAGCTTCAGAATTTGTTTCTTCAGTTTTTTCTGTTTGGAATTTCTTGAGTTTCTTGGGGCTTTTCTTGACTGGTTCGACTGTTTTGTAGGTAGCTCTAATCATCTTGCCGGTAGTACTATAAGATTTTTCATCTTCTTCATCTTCATTATCAAATCTGACTTCTTTAAGAGAGACCTTTGAAGGATTTTCTGAGCTTTGTTCTCTGAGATTTTTCAAACTTCCATGAACTTGTTTAAGGTTCTTCTCAATAGTAGAGGAGATTTCTTGATCTCTTTGAGCAGCCTGCTCTCTTTGTGATCTTCTTTTATCAGCATATCCAGCCATAAGAGATCCCAACTGTTGGAGATTAATAGGATTCTCGTTCTTTTTCTTTAGCATATTGTTGAATTGTTTCAGAATAGCAAGAAGCTCTTCATTACTAGCCTCTTCCATACCATATTGCTGGGTTTTTCTTGGAGTTTGATAAGCTGGTTCAGTCTCGAATCTTCTTGTGCTTCTTGCACTTCTGCCGCCTTCGCCATGCTCTTCATGGTCAGAGTACTCTTGTTGTTCGTCGTCTGAATTTTCGTACTTTTGACCTTGGAAGGAACTGGCGTCGTCTTTGTTCTTCTTTCGATGAATTTTTTCAGTATTCTTGTTAAGAAAAGGCGTGAATCTGGGAGTCAATTGTTTAGTCAGCTCCTCTTTCTTGCTTTGACTGAGATTAGATTGGTAATATAACCTGTCGACAACATCATCAGCTGTTCTTTCTTTGACTCCTTTCTATCATTGGAAGGTTA
>Ga0182738_1002336_pt1 | contig 22599 bp, 16 predicted proteins | sample eDN5th30CBELigMG_FD_128876 | JGI IMG/M metagenome (GOLD analysis project Ga0182738, IMG submission 128876) | Enriched Miracle-Growth compost microbial communities from Emeryville, California, USA - eDNA 5th pass 30_C BE-Lig MG (version 2)... ...
GAGCCAACGAAAATAAAGGACTCTCTTTATCATCAAGTTTATTATCAGCGAATCTGAAAGGATATCCGCCTTTTAGCACTTTGAAAAATCATCCAGTACTTTCTAATAAACGACTTGAAACAATCAATAAAGCCACTGGAAATAAATTCCTTTTAAGCAATTTGATGATGACCACAATGAGAGAACAGCAGCAGCAGAACATTATATACGGTTCTGACAATTCACGACTTTGGGCAGCTTCCGTAGATAATCCCATTGGCAAAGAAGAAGATCTCAAGCTTGAAACTTATGATTTTGGTAATCATAAAAATTATTCGTAAATAGACTATTTATCCTGATTTAGATGTATTGAAGGTGGAGATTGATATGATTCGAAAGATTTATGAAGGGTTACTCAAAAATACACAAGACTTTAAAATCAAACCCCTTCAAATAATGGATTTATCTCCTGTAAGGGCAATTATTTTTTCCCTTAATATTCACTTGTTGATAAAAGCTTGATCAATCAATGATTGCGAAACTTCAACTTTATTTACAGAACGTTGAAAAATCTTATGGGGAATATAACCTCTCCAAAGTCTATCAACAATTTAGAAATTTTATGGCTCAATTTGTCTTGAATGTCTTTCTTGAAACAGGAAACAGAATTCAGCAAGAAGATACAATGACCCCTAAACGTCTTGAAAGTTTCCAATGGACTTGTGCTCACGTGAGAATTTTGCTTTAATAACTGGCTTATACATCCTGATTTTAGATATTAGAAAGTACGTTAGTCACAATCGCTCCTATTTTATGCCATAATGCTGAGGATATTTATTCACATATCTCCTTTAGAGAACTAAAGAGCTCAGTTTTTCAAAATTCCTGGCCAGTCTCAGTACAAAATACAATCTCATTTTTCCCCCTAAAAAAATAACCTCTTACTTAGAACATGATTGATCAAAGTGTTGCATTAAAATTTGATGAAACACTGACAACATTGACTGAAATAAAAAAATATATAGCTGCTCAATATAAGCCCAGCTCAAAACCAAGACGTGAAGTGCATTTCTTGATATCAGAAAATGACGTTGAAGTATTGAAGCTACTTTTATTTTTGGGAGAGGATTTAAAGCATTTTTTGGGATGCAATCAAGCACGAATTTTAAGATTGGAAGCAAAGACAAACTTACCCATCCAGCCCTCTTCTGCATTCCTATATAATGGAAAACTTGCAAATAAACCGATTTCAATTAAAATCGAAATCTATAGCTTTTGATGTTATATAATGTATGATTCATGATCTATTTTTGTAAAAAATTGTGAAAAATTCAAAATTTTGCGGACTCAGGCTCAGGCTGATCATTATTATTTATTATCGAATATTTTTGAATCTGGCTCCATTCCATCATTGCACTTTTACTCCTGTTTTTTCCCCCTTGAACAAAAGAATTTATCCAACCAAACTTCAATTTGGAACTTGTCAAGAAATACCCAGCCAGATTCTATTATTTTGGCGAGGTTGAAAAGGGTTTTTTCTGCATAAATTAAATCAAACGCTGGTGATCAATTTGAGAAGTGAGAATGCGAGATCATCATGGATTCTCTATAAAATCTGATAAAATTAAACTTTCTAGAAACGAGAGATCTGCTTGACACCAATTTTAGAAACAAAAAAACTTTGATGGCGCGCTGATTAATATTAAAACAAAATTTTAAGAATATTCCGAGGTCTCGAAATTATTTTGTGTTTTTGCATTCTGACTCCTGACAAATTAGAAAAAAATCCTCTATCACTGACAGTTTCATCAACAGATCAGAGAGGATAGATGAATTGACCCAAAAAGCGTGTTCTCATAGTAAAATGACAAAATTAATTTTGGGTTGAATATAAAGGTTCATTAGAATGGAATGATTGATCTTTTAGTGCTAATCTTTATAACCAAAAGTTGAATGAATGAAAGAAATAAAGCTAGAAGAACTTCCTTTAAAAAGAAATAAAAACAAGTGTCTGTTTCACCCTTCTTGAAACAAACCAACCAAGGGCTTGTGAATTGGGTAATTCTTTTGCCCAAAGTTATTCTCATCAATCATATCTTCAAAAAAGACTTTTTAAATAATTAATGTTCTGATTGATCACAGATTGATTGATCAAGATATGTTTCAGTGAATGGAGTTGAACATTTTTTTCCAGGTTTCTTTTCATTTCAGTCAATTTCATTCTTTCAGCCTCTTACACATACAGATAATCAGATAGCTCAAGGGCTGGTAGGTTTTTTTTAATTTGAACCTCGATTCAAGCAGTCAGTTACAAAACCGCTAATTTTTAAGTTTAGCTTAATAAGATGCTAGACAATTTCAATTCAATAATATAAAAAAATTTTTTGTTTTTATCAGATATTCTTCTAGATGAGTTCCACAGCCAACAATAAGCTTTCAAGCTTTTCAAAGAGGGTCCAAATATCCTCCAAACGTCAGTCCCTTTCTCGTGACTTCTTTGGTGAACTGATCAAGCTTGAGACTGACTTTAGAAGCAACAGCTACACATTAAATACCATTAACGACCTGATCCAACTCTATGTGGTAACGATCCCATCCACATCCCTTGTATAGGCTAACACCAAGTTATATAGAAAGCTGTCGGATACTATGATAGCATTCAGGATGAAATCTCATCGTACTTTACTTTCAAGATCCAGGATATCATAGCAACCAAAAAGTCCCTGACTTTGTTGGCTGAGCAAAAGCAGAAATCAAAGAACAAATCGTCAAAGCCTCTGGTTAACATCACCCCTGCAACCCCCATTTCTGATCCGAAGCATCAAGCTCGAACTGGCATGGGATTTGGAGAGGTGAAGGCCTTTGTACTTGAAGAAAACAGTGATGAAGAAAATGACGTTTGCAAAGAAAAATGGAAGAAAAAACACCCTTCAAGAGTAGCTTTAGCTTGAAAATCTCGAAACTAAAACTTAACCAATAGGAACAAAACAAATCCCTTGCTGATTTGAAGAGTGAGAGACAGAGATTTGTGGAGCTTTTCAACCGCTTTGAAGCTGAAAAAGAGAGTTTGGAGCAGAATCTCAACTCTACCTTGGAGGTTTTTAAAAAATCAAGCCAAGACAATGACGCCAAGGTCTTGGATAATATTAGTACCCAGAAAAAAAGATTGCTCAAGAAAATTGAACAGAGAAAATCTGCAACAATTCTGTCATTGACCATGAATAACAGCGCTTTCTATGTCCAAAGCAGAGATAACTTGAGCTGTTTAGACCAATCTTTTAACAAAGACCAAAATACTGGATCATGTTTGGATGCTATGTTGAATGAGCTTGATGATGACAGCTACGAAAAGAGCTCCCAAAGAGTACCTTCATTGGGAGAAAACTTCTTGACGCCCTCAAAAATATTTGTGAAGAATCAGCGATCCAAAGCGAAAAGCTTGTTTTCAAGTAGAATTTGGAGTTTTCGGCACAAATAAGTAAACTTTATTTAGGAAAGGGAGTTGTCAACTTTGAAGAACCCGAATTGTCAGCAAGAGCAGATTTAAAGAGAGAAAAAGAAACTGAGGAAAAAATCAACTATTCATCCGGTGGGAACGATTCATTCAACGGAGGCATGTATTCGAATAATGAAATTAACGTCGATGTAGAAGCGGATCTTCTCTGCGATGATGCCACCAAGTTGGAACCATAAATCCCGCAATCTGTTAAATTAACAGTTCATCTCAACGGTTAAGCCAAAATTTAAATCAAACAAAACGGCCAGATTTGTTCATATAATTTCAACAATTTTATACTTTATTTGAATTTGTGACCTTAATCAAACGTTTTATTCAGAATATACATATCCCATGTTACTATATATATAGCATTTGAATTGTTACTAAACTAACAAATATGTGCTGCCCATTTTATTTTATAATTTCATTTAATAACAAAATTTGAAATGTTGATTAAAATCAAATCTCTCCTTCTCATTTATTTGTGAAATTGATTAACAACTAATAACTATTGGATTGATTGATTGATTGTTTCTGTTGAGAAGATCAATTTTGTGAGATTCAGTCAGAAGATTGTTGAAAAATTCCTTTTGCATTTTTTGAATAAACAAATTTGTGGTGCGGAATGGCCAAATACAAATTATTTAGGATCCATCGATAATGAAAACCTCTGAGTTGAGGAATTCTTCCACCTTCAACTCATGTTTTTCTAGCGCCTTTTTGTTTATCCTTTACAAGTTTTTGTCAAAATATCTTTCCGCAATTTGAAAGGATTTCAAAATTCACAGAGATAAGATGAACTAATTTTATTTTCAATTTCTTGTTTGTCGAAATTCGATTTCTCCAGCAACTTTTTTATGCATTTGAATTGAATGAAAATTTTCAAAGGGAAAAGAAAAAGAATAAAATTCTTGTTAATTCTGCGGATTTTGGCAAAATTTCGATCCTTTTTGGCTTCAAAATAACTGAGTAAATTAAAGAACCAAGTATCAAAGTTTTTCCTCAATTGGTTTTTTCCTGCAACCTTGGAAAACAAAAGTGTTTCTTGAGCCTTGAGATAAAATAATTTTTTTTTTCAGAGGATAAACCTCATTCCAAATTTCAGAGTTTTCAGGAGTTGTCTTTTCCTCAATTTTTGTTTTTGTAATTTGCAATCAATTATTTTTAAGAGCATAAATCCTCCAGTTTAGTTGAGTTAATTTCCCCAAGAAAATTATGTTTGTTCAATATTTCTTTGTCTTAAAAATAAATAGAATCGAAATTATGCTCATTCCAACAAGCAGATTAAACAAAATCCTCTTCTTGAGAAAATGAACAAAATCACAAAAGAGAGATTTTTTTCTCTGTGTTGTATTTTCAATCTTGATAAAAGACATTTATTTTGAGCATTATAAATTAAAGTAGACTTGAAAATTGAGATTCTCGGAGAGATGTTAATGCAAAAAATTTTTTTTCAAATCACTGGGAAAGAGAGTTTGCAAAATATCCCTCTAATGAAATAAAACATCGCCTTTTGAAACAAGTTTTTGAAACCTCAAGTTCACTTGGGAAGAGGCTTATTTTTACTTTTAATATATGTATTTATAGATCTTTATAGTAAGTAAGATCAATATTTTACTTTATACATACAAAAATATCATCAAGTCAAAAAGAATTCAACTAAAAATTGATCCAGTCTATTCAATTTAAAAATCCCTTATTTTAGAGAGCAATGTTTTCTTTCTGAGTCTTGGATTCAGAGTCGATATTAGCAGTGGGCTTCTTCAAAGCAGCCTTTCCAGCGGTTTCTTGAGTAGCGGTGGTCTTGTCGAAGTTGACTTCTTTACCAACTCCTCTGTTAGCCTTTTCAAGGGGTAAGAGAAAATCAAACTCAATCAATTTACCTTGTCAGAGTGAATAGCCTTGCTTTGACCAGAGATCTTGAGGTTTCCAGCATCTAATTGCGGAGGTTAACAGGAGAACTTTCTGGATCCAATCTTTACCTGCTAAAGGGGTTTCTTTGGCTTCGGTGGTTTTGCTGAAGGCCAAGTGTTGCTTCTTGTAAGCCAGCATGTGTTCTTTGAACAATTGGAAGTCAGTGAAAGAGAGGAGCATATCAAGCAATTGAGGATCAATTTCATCAACTCTGGACTCAACTTGGCTCAAAAAGTCCTTTATGTTGAGATCAGGCTTGCCTTCTTTCAATCTCTGTGAAAGTTAGAACGAGAGAACATGCCAATTTTCTACCTTTTCAATAAAGTTTTCAATTTTGTCTTGGTACTCTTTGAAAATATTCATGTAGCTCATTTTGTTTTCATCAAGATCCTCAAAGGAGCCAGAGTTCTTTTCCAAAAACTCGTTTTGATGCTTTTCAAAGTCAGCATCGAGGACAATGTCTTGTAAGGAGCCAACAATTTGATCAAACTCATCATCTGCTTTATTTTGGCCTCCAGTGTTCTTGAATTCGAATTCTTCTTCATCAGCGAATTCCTTGTCTTCCATGATATCTGAGCAAGTTAGATGATCAAATCTTGAGGAGAATAGGCTTACTCTTATTGATGTTTTCCATTTTTTCTTGAAATCTGTTTGTTTTTTGTAAATTTAAAATAATTATTTGAAAATTATCTGAAAGAAGGAGTTTAAAAATAAACAGACTAAATTTCCCTCCATGGCTATTTTTTTCCGCTTCAATATATACAACCTTCTTTTTTCAGCCGCTTCAAATTATAATTTAGTCTCTTCTTCTGTAAATAACTAACGATATCGAATCGGCTTAACTGATATAGTTTTGAAAGACCTTTCTTTGATTCAAATAAATATGAATTTTTAAAGATACATATTTAGCTTCCCAAAGCAGCAGGGTATTGAGAGAGAAGATCAAAAAAGTTCATACCGCTTTTTATTCAGACAGAGGATTTAAAAAAGAAGAGGCAAGGGGAAAAAACCAGAATTTCTTGTATTAATAATTGTTCCTCCAATTAAGTCGAATTTCTGCTTTTAATGAACCCCTTCTTGAATTAATGATGTTTGAAGGTAGAAACTGAGCAGAATCTACTCTTGTCCTCAGAAAGATTCAGAATAAGAACATTTCTTTGATGATTGAAAAACAAGACAAAATGATCAGTCAAAGGCTTATTGTCTTAAAGGAAATGAAAAGAGGAGAAGGGATTATGATCCACGTGAACTTTTCAGTTAGATTAGTAGAATTGATTCAAAAAAAAAGGGCCAAAACCTGCTGTTCTTCCTTTTGAAAACTTTGTTATTCTTTCAAACGCTTGGTGAAGCTCCTATTCTGAAATTTTTCATCATTTCTCCAAAGAAGAAAACAATTATCTCTGAAAACAACAAACTAAGCAAGTGATTTTGAAAAATTAATGGCTCGAAATGAAACTTTAAAGTCCAACCTTGTTAGAAACAGAATTTGTGATATTACGAAGCAAAGAGAGGATTTTATATTTGATGTAGTATTCCATTGATTCTTTCAAAAAGGTGCATATCAGAAGAATAAATTTAAAATAGAAAGCCAAAAAACTAATTTGTCTCTGCTATTTTTTGCCGCTTTTTTTGAAGGCTAAAGAGATTTGGAAAGCTTGTCTTCTCTTATACCACTCAAAACCATTCCTGGAGTTGAGTCGAATTGAACAGTCAAAGAAACAACGAAATCGCCCAAAGAAAGCAAATGAAGCTTGTCTATTTGTCAACTTTGTTTTAATTTCAAATTTCTATTCATCTTCTTCTGTATCATTTTGCTTAAAACTAGAAACAAAGAGAAGATTGCAACTTTCAAGAAATCGAGCTCACTGATCGTTTATGAAAACCGCACGGGAAAACAAAAGAATTGAGTGATTACGAAATTCACACTCAAATCAAGAGAAGACCATGAGTTGGAACCTCTTGAATTGGATCCAGCTGGAAAGATCGAGCTCTTTGGTTGAATTCCTCAAAGATTCGATTCAAAATAGCGACCTTTTGTCTGATCTCTTCAAAATAGTCTCTTCTGCTGAAGAATGAAGATATCTGCCGATGATAACTTCAAGTATTCTCTTGTATGCGTCTCCTTCAAAAATGAACAAATTATTTCGAGCAACCTGACCTCAAGCGCCATGAAATTGGAATACCACCCTTTGTTTTGACATAAATGTGAAATTCACTTGATCATTCAACAGAAAATGATTATTTTAATAGAATACCGCAAAATATACAGAATAGAAATTATTTAGTTTTTAGTATTGAGGTGCGAGTGATTTCGGGACTTCGGTCTAAAAAATCGAAGTATCTCCTTATTCCTTCATTTAGGGAGTTAAAAAAAAAACTGATCAGCAAAAAGCTGAATTTTGTTCCATTTGACATAAAATTAATCAATACTAAGAGATATCTTGGGTTCTAGTTTCAGTCGGTCATTCGGTAAATCTCAATCAGCTGTCTTTTTCAATCAAGGATATATCAATTCTTGCTATCTTTTTTGATAAACCTATGCTGTTTATGCGCTAAACTTCCTTTAATCCCATAAAAAATAGTCAAGTTTCCTTGCTGTCTGTCAGAAAGAATGAATAGTTTTCGAAAAAGATTTTTTTTTAATGCCCCAAAGGTATTCATCATTATTCAACTGGTTTTTAAAGGGCAAATTATGAAGAAGACAATCGAAAGTTCAGTCATTTCAGTCCCTTCCCTTCCTGAAAATCAAATCTCCAAGTTTAATTTCTTATTTGATCCCTCTCCCATGCTAGAGAATATTTTTCAGATCATAAATTGAGAGAGGCTTTTATTATTCAACAAACGATTCATGGATCGGAAAAATTAGACTTGTTTCTAACGATAAAATTAGTTAAATTTGTATTTTATCTGAGCAAAATTTCAAATTACACTTTCAAAGGGAAAATTCGAGCAAAGTGAGAAAATACGAAAAATCATAAATTAAATTAAACGTCTTTGAGTTGAGTTAACTGAAACGCGTCTAATGGATTTCAACAACTTTATCTTTCCTGCACCTACTGCTAGCTACACTCAGCATACCCTGGATAAACTTTTATGGATCCCTCGTACTCGTTTCTTTTCAATGAAAACCATCGTTAAATCGATGGGAAAATTTGAAAATTACGCTGAAAATGCAGCTTCTCAAAATCAAGATGGCTCCCCCAAACAAAGTAAGAAACATTCTTCTCTTTTTGCTTTCCCAAAACTTTATTCAGCTCTTAAACTTATTCATTACGTAGACCAGATTTATATTCCATGCCATTATCAAAGTTATGAAGAACACACCAAAAACTTTATTCTTTTCTTTCATGGGAATGCTGAGGATATTGGTCTTGCATCAGCTTTCACCAAAAGATTGGCAATTGCCTTAAAAGTAAATGCTTTCTTGTGTTCTACAGGATTAACGTTAAACAGGCGGACATTTTATCTGTAGAATATCCAGGTTATGGGCTTTACGAGGGAGAGCCAAATGCAAAGACAATTCTGGAAGATGCCGAAATAGTGTTTGACTTTTTGACTGCAGAAGTCGGTATTGAGCCAGAAAAGATCATACTCCTGGGAAGATCCATCGGTTCTGGTCCTGCCACTCATTTGGCTGCACACAGAAGCCCTGGGGCATTAATTCTCATGTCTCCTTACACTTCAATTAGGGCAGTTGTTAAGGACATGGCTGGTCATCTCGTGAGCACACTAGTTGCAGAAAGGTTTAGTAACATTGATGAAATTGAAAAGGCAGACTGCCCTTGTTTATTTATCCATGGTAAAAAAGATAAAGTGATACCATGGGAACACTCTCAGAGCTTATTCATGAAATGCAGAGCCGCCACGATTATCCATCTTTCAGAAACGATGACTCACAATACCTTTAAACTATCAAACGACATTGTGAACCCTATAAAAAAGTTTTTGAAGCCCCTTGACTTTAAAGAAAATCGCAAAAAAGTCAAGTTTCCAGAATTCGTTTCAAAAGCCCCTGCCAAGGAATATAAAGGAAAGGACAAAAGTGTTTCAGCAAAATTAGCCGAAAACGTTGTTTATGAGCTATAAAATATGCAAGCTTCAGTTATCTCCAAGATGTCTATTGATTTGCATAGAAAAAACATTTTCATATCACTTTGCTTGTCATGTTATTTTATTTGAATGTGATTTGGTTATTTCTCATTTCTTTCATTCAGCGACATATTTTTTAATAAAAAAACTGTTGTTATTTTTACTATCTCTCTGTGAATCAGTCAAAATAAAATCCATATCGTGCAAATATTGGGAATTTCTGAGAAAGCAGAAGAATTTGATGAATTGGGAGATAAATTTAGATTCAAGAAAAATTTTGAATTAAACATGATTGTAGGTGAGTTCAAATTTCAATTTTTATAAATTTCAGAATTAATTTCTGAGTGAATGAAAGGAGGGAGCAGTTGAGATTTGTTTGTAATAGCACAAAATAATTGACCAACAATCTCGAAACTCTTCTTGATCCGAGAAGAAAGATAATGGTTAAAGAAAGATGTGTTATGCGAAAAGTTTCTTCGAAGCCCTTGAATATGTATTTCGAACGACACAAAAGCATTTCAAAACTTTGGGGTAAAGAAGGGAAATGTATTTTATGGAGATTTCTTAAATTTCAAAAATTTGAATGAAACAAAAAAAATTTAATTTCAAAATGATCTTCTGTTGAAAAGAGATTTTTTGAATTTCAAAAATAAACTTTGAGAAAAACATTTAATCAAATAAAAACTTTTTACTTTTTTTGAATTAAAATTGTTTCGAAAATATTAAAAATCAATAAATGAATTTATGAAAATTAAGCTTTTGAAATTCTCATATTTCCTTCCTTGATATGGATTGGTTTGAGCGAATTTTTGAATTTTCAACGCTGAAAATGCTTTGATAAAAATTTTGTTTTTGGTGGTTTTTTTCCAAGAGAAACTCTCAAATTAAAAAAAACAATCGGCCAAAAATTCTCTGAAGTTATCATCAAATCTTTGGAGTTTCTTTTCTCGAAAAACAACGGAAATCGAAATAAACTAGGTACCTTCGAAACCTCGAAAATGAAATAAAGCTGAATTTTTTCCAATGTAAAGTTTAGAATTTTGAAAGAAATTTCAAGAAAACAATAAACAATTACGAAGCTAACATCAAATAAGGAAAGAACAAGAGAATACATATTGTATGTAGTATGTTTATATTGTATAAAATGTTTAGTTTAACATCAGAAGGAGAGAATTATCTTGAAGAAAATATCAAGCTTTTCATTTCAAGATCTTATGGAATCTGGTTTTCTTTGTGTTCATGAATAGTTTGCGCAAACAATTTTGCTTTTCCATCTTTGATTTGAAGAACAAGCTCTTTTTTGAAATCATTTGGAACAATAATGTGAATAGGTTCTGGGTCTTCTTTCTTCTTTTGGTTTTTTGGGATCGCAAAATGCTCAACTGGAGTAGGTTTTGGGATCATTTCTAACCTTGATACGTCACAAGATACACTCTCCGTTAAAGAGTTTTTAACTTCACCCTTCCGCATTTCTCTCTGCTGAATTTGTCTGTGGCTCATATCATTCGCATTTTCTTTTTTTTCCTCTCCTTGGACATCAATATCAGGATTATGGTGCTTGAATAAAAAGGTGTTTGTAAACATTGTGAGAGTTTCTGTCAAGCTTTCTGAGATAATTTTGTCAAAAGTGACAGATGGGTTTTCCTCAGGATTTGGTTTCTTTTTTTGGATAATTTCAAGACATTCTGCCTTCCAAATTTGTTGAGCTTCTGGAAGATGGAGAATTTTGTTCAATATTTGTTCCACTTCTAAAAATAATTTTTCAATGGAAAAAATGAAGGAAGTACCTTGATTGGTGATTAGAATCTGCTTTTCTTGCTGATGAAAGCATTGTTTGCGTCGCGAATAGCTTGCATGGCAATTTTTTGACTCATACCTCGAGCATAATTTTCCTCGAACCACTGGCTGATATATGTCGCTTGATCTTCCTGCATGATTGATTGTTGGGGATATTTTCTTTAAGCGAATTTGCATCTAAGGAGGGAGAAAGATAAACATCTAGGTCCAATTGTTTCTTTTTGGCCATTAAAATCCACAAATTTTCCAGATCTTCATCATGAGAGGCTGTAACAACTCTATCTTCTTCTTTCATGACTTCACTTTCTGAGTCATCCTAGTTTTTTAGATTTCAAATGGATTCATTAGTAGACGTACAATATATGTGAGATAGAGGAAACAGCCCTTCGGAAGATGAAAAGTATCATGGAGGAACTCTACTATTAGTTTCCATGCTGGTTTTTTGAGAGGTAATAGAATCTCTTGTTCAGAACCTCGATATTTAAAGTTTGCTTTCACCACTTCAATCATTTTTATTGTATGAGAAGACGACAGAATTACTAAATTAATTTTAATAATTTTTTCAATTATTTCTGATGACAAAAGAGATAATCAATAATTGAAATTTGTTATGCCTATCTTGGAGAAAACCTTGAGAGAGTGAGTTGTTTTTTCGAGTCTCTCTATGGAAAGATAAAAAATAAAAGGAAATAAATAGTTGTCGTTGGATTAAAAATATAGGAGAGAAATAGCGAAATTTGAGAGCAATCATTCCCAGAGATTTTTGTAAAGAGCACCGTGGGGAATTAATTATTCTTGAGATTTTTTTTTAAGCTGACGAAGAGAAGACAAAATTAATTAAAAAGGCTAAAATTAAATGTAAATTACACGCATAAAAATTTGTCTGAACGTACTTTTGAGAACAAGCAGAGAGGATGCGATTTCCAAGTCTCATTTGAGCGAGCAATTTGACTTTTTAAAAATCGGAATTGCATCAGAATGAATCTCGGGAAATAAAAATAAGAACCTACTATTGATTGCTCTTTTCACAGCAGATTACATGATTTTTAAATTGATCAGCGAACGAAATAAAAGCAAAGAAATTCATGTGAATAAAAATAATTCGATAAAATCAAAATTTTTGGTTATAAAGTCATCATGCTTTATACAGATACTTCTTAATGACATGTAAAAATTTTATGAATAAATGAAACATCTGAATCTGAATCTATTGACCAGGGATAATTTCTTTCTATTCAAAATGAGCGATCAATGAGAACTTTTAAAAAATTACTTCAATTTCTCTGACTTCAAGGCTTTCTTGATTGATTTTGTTAACAAATAAGACCTCATTTGATGGCTTAAGGATAATTTCTAAAATGTCATCAGAAAGATGAAACTTATCAAAATACCTTTAGGGAATCTTTCAAAGATAATGCCATAGCCATCGATATCGGTTCTAACAGGAGTTGTGCTGAGTTTAATTGCATCGACGAATCGGTATTTGAATTGGACGGTACAATGAATCCATTCTCTAGAACTGTCTGGATAGGTGCAAAGTGCCATTTGAAGAGGTCGAGGCTCTTTCTCATGAATATATTTATCTGCTTGCAAAGAGACTTGAATCTCAACTGCCAACTCATCCTAAGTATGTGAGTGCTGCAATATAAAAAACCAATTTTTACTTTATGAGTGAGATTTCTATGTTGATCCAGGATTTCGTTCAAAGCATGGTAAGGAGTTCTCGTTGTCAAATCAACATCGAAAGATTCACTGTCAATCTTGATGCTGAATTTATAATCAAGTTTCCAGAGGTGTCTGTTGAAGATCTTCATGTTGAGATGCTTGATGTTGTCTTTTGACTTGTCAAGCAAATTAGAGGCAGTCTTGAGAATGCGTTTTTTCAAGAGCTTGACAATATCAGCAAATGGCATGTAAATATTCAATTTATCGAAAGAAATCTGATTTTCGACTAATTGCGGGTCATACTCGATTCTGTGCTGAGAGCCTGCTGCGTCTTGTCTTGAGAATTTGAGGAATCTTGCCCTTTCAACGACTTGATCCCAGTTCTCAAGATAGTGAGAGAGTTTATTCTTATCAGCAGTCTTGGCTTTTGGGAATTTCTCTGGAGAAGCACGAATACTTCTAGCACTCATAGGTTCGAGCTTGATGTTTGGAGAGAACGATGGCTGCACTGAATAAAGAACTTCTTTATCAATCATGACCTAAAGACGTTATTTTGGGAAAAGTAGTCGACCTACAGTGAAGCGAGGATTTTTCAAGGTGTCGAGAACTTCAGTCATTCCTAGATTATCGAAAGAACAGAGATAATCAATCATGGGGAGATTTTTGACGATATTGACAAACTCAGCTTTTTTGACAAACTTGGGTTGATTAGTCAAGGAAATGATATTTTGGAAAGATGCTAATGATTCAGAGGATTTAGGATTGATCTCCGAAATTTGGTCTGGAGTTTCGGGCACAATTTCCCAGTTGTCGGTGAGTTGAAGCTTGTAGACGTTACCCAGTCCATTCGACGTGTAGTAGATTTTGAGCTCATTAATTTGTTTGCCAGCGTTGGCTCTTTCAAGAAGATTGATGCTCATATCTTTTTCATACGTGTTTTTGAGAATTTTGACAACCTCCTTGGAATGCATGCAGACTTCTTTACGACCAGAGTGAAGGTGGATAAAGTTGATGAGTCTATTGAGAGTTTGTCTAGGGAAGTCGGGCTTGATTTTGTGGGTTCCATTTAAAGTAACTTTAGTGACAAAGCAAGCGTGTCCGCTGATTATCAAATCACCCAAGTTTTCAACTTCATTCTGAGGGATGTAGATCATGAATGCCTCGTAAAGGTTGGCAATCAAGTCCTTGATAATATAACTAGACACAGAATCGCTGACTTTTTCTGAGAAAACGCTGCTGTAGCCTGTTAAAACATTGAATAAAAGCTCAACTCTTTGGTTGAGTGTGAGCTTTCCAAAAAGAATTAAAAGAGCAAAGAAATTTGTAATGTAGAATCTCTTTCCATGATCAGCTGCAGAAACAAGGTTATACAGAGATTCAAGGTCAACTTTATCCGCCCATGCAGGTGAAATTGCCTTCACAATCTTTTCAAACCCTTGATAATTGATCTCAAAGTCTTGGGGAAGTTAGTTTGAAACAAATTTTTACAAAACTTACTTTGTTTAATTTCATAAGAAGGAGAAGACGAGGTGGAGATTAGCTGCTTGTCTGATGAGAATTTGGGAGTCAAAGGTGAACCAATTCCGAATGGAGAAGCCTCTTCAGTTTTCAATGTTGTGGTTTGATGATGATTCAGAAGCTTGAGTTTTCTGAAATTTTTGAAATTTGGATTCTCTAATTCAGAGACAATGAGGTGTTGAGAAGGGGAGGAGTTGTTTTGAGTTTCTTCAGCCTCACAGGTGTTGATAAAGACCGACAATTCGATTTCAGAGAGGTCTGGAATATCCTTTTTGGTAGCCAAGTTGTCACTAAAGATTTGAAGTGTAGTTTTGTTGACAGTATTTTGGAGGAGGGATTCGAGGTTCACGGTTCGATGGCCGATTCTTTGAGAAGTGGTGGGTTCTTCTTGACTGTAAATTTCAATCAAGAGATCTCTGGGAACTCCTTCAGCTTCAGGAAACTCGAACTTGGTTTCAAAATTGGGATTGAGAGGAGTTAACCCCTGTTCTGGGGCAATGGTTTTTCCGCCACATGAAAGTTCAAGAGCAATTTTTCCATTTCCATGGGTATTCAACAAGATTTGGTGAATTTTCAAAGAGACAACAATAGTTTTACTTTTGGGGCCCAGCTTTAAATGAATGCTGCTGAACTTCGAGTGGAAATCAGAAATCATTTTTTTCAAAGCTTGATAACTGATGAGGTCATTTTCTGGGTCAGAAGCAAGGCTTTGGTTAGGATGCAAAATGTTGTAGATGGATTGATTCTGTTGATGAACCAATTGGTAGAAACTTTCCAATTGTCTTTCGGTCTGACTCATAGCTTTATTGATACCTCTTGAAATATCAGTAAACATGATTTGCTTGAAATGGCTCAATCTATCCAAAACAGATGCATTTGGCTTCAATGAAACATCAAGACACGTATTCAATGTTTCATATGCTTTCTTGATGATATTTCCATACTTGGTTTCAAAGCGACCTTGGGGGAGATTATTATTTTCATAAAATTAATTAAACTAAATTACCGTAAAGTTCGATGATGAACTTGAGATCATCAGGAGTTCTAGCCTGGAGAATTTGTTCTTTACAATCTTTGAGGAGAGCATAGATGATGCAAATAATCATTTTGTTTGCATTAGCTCCATCAGACCCAGAACCCTCAAAGAAAATAACATCCCAACATCTGAAAGTGAGTCCAGGATTGAAGAGATTGACAAAGAGAGTCAGCATATGATCAGCAAAATAATATTCGAGAGGAACACCGAATTCTTCAAACTTGTAGAAAATATCTTTTTCGGTTTCTTTGAGCATTAACTTCAAGAGAAGGAGATCGCTCTTTATTCCTTTGATGCTATTGCACCTCAAGGCGGAATTAGTCAAGGAGCTACTTTTGGATGAGTTTTCAGTGCCTTCAGCTGACTTGGTATTGACAGATTCAACTGCAGCGGCATCTTCATTCACTTGGTAATATCTAGACAGAATATAGGCGCTCAAAGATGTGAGTAACCAGAGGATTTGATCTTCCTCGACGACAGTATTGCCTTCAATGAAGCGGCAAGTCTGACAAACGACAAGGCCATAGCATAAAACAACGATTTCTCTTGAATAAGGCACATAATATCTCGTTTTGGCAGGAGTGGTATTTTCGCTCATGAGCTTTGACCATGCGATAAAGGCTTTGCAAATTTTTCGGAGATATCTTTCGTTAATGAGGACGTCTCGGCCCTCGAGATGACGAAGATATTCTATGTCTTCTTCGAGAGATTGGTAGAGATAGCTATTGCGCTCCTCACTTTGTCTTAAAAGAACCTCGTAGACTCTTCTTGCTTTGACTGAAAAGTTGACGCCTTCTCGATCTTCATCTGCATCGATTAAAAATCTCTTCTTTTTCAAGAGACTTTCAGCGAGTTCCACAAAGTAGACGACTTTTCCAAGCTCGGACCATAAAGACATTCGATATTGTGGGGGAATACCCTTTCTACAAAATGTTTTGAGTTTGTCGTACAAGCCAACCCAAGCGCTCTTTTTCTCCCATTGATCCCTCTTGAACAAATATGAGACGGCATGATCGAGTTTTGAAGGTCTCTCAGTGGGCAACGCTTCAGGAGCGGAGTTTTTCAAGATAATGTTTCGAAGGCTATCACAATCCACAAACAATTGGTTTTCTTCAAGAGTTTCGGGCTGAGATGCGATCAACATGAGTTCATCTTGCAATTCACTCCATAAATAAGCACTTCTTGTTCCGTGAGCAATCTGACGAGCAGTGTTTTGATAGTAGGAATCAAAAAGGTTGTTGCGAATTGACTCAACCTGCGCAATGAGTTGGAGATCCTTTTTGTTTTTATTTTTACTCTTGATTTTCTTCTCCATGATATTCCAGTAATCAGGAAGAAGCTCCAGGTATTTGACGTGCTTGGGAGTGATTGCAGGGATTTTGAAACGGTAGTTGTAAAACATATCTTCAATGAAATCCTTGTTTGTCGTTTCGACTGCCTCTCTGTGCATGCTCTTATTTCTGTTGGGCAAATAAGATAATATTTTGAGGTGAATGAGAGGGAATTTGGTGATTGTTTCATTATTCACTTTCAAGCAAAGGCATGCGCTGTGGCCTCTTTCTGCGACTGTATAGAGACTCTTTAATGAAGCATAATAATAGCCCATGATGGTGCTGATCTCATCATAAAGGATGACTTTGATTTCGACGCAATCAATAAATTCGGTCCTAAAGTCATTGAATACCAGCATGAATGGGTCATCAACTGACACAACAGATTTTCTCATCATAGGGCTTGGGCTCGAGTCTCGAGTTTGAGTTTGGAGATTCAATGGAGACTCTGGAACCCTTTGAGTAGGCGTAATTCTCCAGCAATTCACGCTGCTGGTTCGAGAATGTTGGAATTGACAGTACAACTGGTGTTCCAGGAATTTGTTGGTAATCTTCTTTCCATTAATTGTTGGAATATCTGGATAATCTTTGCGGAACTAGGAGGAAATGAGGTTAAGATTCAATCAAGAAAATACTTTAATTTCGACTTTGAGACTGGGCTGAATGACATCAGATGCTAATTCCAAAGTGTTGAAATAAACTTGAATGTCTCTTCTGTCTTTGGAGTATTTATTAGCTACCAAGCCTCTCCAGGAGTTGCTGAGTTTCTTCATGAGTTCTTCATTCAGGTTGTAAAGAATAGGTGAGCTTTGAATGGCTTTAGTGACCGATTCTTTGCGCTCTTGGGCTAATCTTTCTTGCTCTTTCTTATAAGCTTCACTATCTTCTGCATATTTGCTCCAAGAATTTTTCAAAGTATTCACAACACCTTGATCAAAATTCTTCAACATTTCAGAATTTTGGACGGTTTGTTCCCTATTCTTTTGAGTTTCAACTTTTACTGATTCAGCTCTCTTTTTCAAGATATTTCGAAACTATGAAGTTTATTGAGGCGTCTGAAATCTTCAATCAGATTTACCTGGGTTTTGATAACATTTTGGAAAGTTTTTTCGAGTTTTTGGAGAATGAGGTTTGGCCTTGCCTCAGGTTTGGATTCTTCTGATTCAAGGAGTTTGATAAATTTGAGGTAGTTTCTCGTTTTAACCCACTAAATATTTTCAACCATTTGAAGCATACCAAGTCCTTACGTCTTCCCTGTTTTTGAAATAATAGGCCATATCTGGAGAAGGATCAGATTCAGTGCTAGCTGCTCTTCTAAACGTGATTCTGAAGTCGAACCCAGCAATCTCTTTAGCTTCCCACGCGAGCAGTTTCTTCTTATCGGCCTTGTTGGCAAGTTTCTGTTTGTATTCTTCCTACGAATCTTTATCGAAATTATCATAAAAACTATACTTTTGTCTCGTAAGAAAATTCAGTTGGAGCCTCATAGGACTTTTTGTGAATCTCTTGGCTGAGCTGGAATAACTCGTTTCCAGATCTGGTCAAGGTGACATCTCTAAAGACATTTTTGCCGAGCATTTTTCCTATTTATGAAAATCAGTTTCACTTTTTGGATTGAGGATGGAAACCTTTTTTCCACAGCAAAAGCTGAATGTTTGAGTTATCACTAAATACAAGAGCGTCTCTGTCCTTGCTTGACAGCTCTTTGTTTCGACCTGTCTTTGGCCTTTTAGGTTCCAAGTTCTTGAATTTATCAGCCTAAAAATGCTGGTTAGAAAATGAACCCAGAATCAACAAACCATCTTCTGCTGCTCTTGGTCCAGCCCGGTGTTGCCAAGCCTGTCGGACTTGGTCTTTAATGTCGAAAATCCAAAAGTCACGGACGATTTATTCATCTCTCGCGTTCCCTTTCTGGAAATTTATTTTTCAATACTTTTAAATTAAAGGTTAGAATTCTTTAACAAATCTACAAATTTCCTTTTATCTCAAGTTCTCAAGAAAAACTCTCGAAGGACAAAAGATTTGCCTGGCAATTATTAGGGTCGTTTAGAAAATCTCTTGATTGATTTTTAATTTTCTTCCTTCTTTGTCGTAGGATTTTTTCCCAATCAGTCCCAGAAAATAATGTTTCTCTCTCTATGCTCTGATTTTTCAACAATAACGACAACAATTTGAGTTAATTAAAATTTAATGTGAAAAAAGTATCTTGCAAGTAATCTTGCTGAAAAAAAACTTCTTGCCGAGTTTTTTATTTCAAGATACCTGACTGATAAAACCCCATCTCTCTCATGATGGGATTGATTAAAAACTACATTAAATAAAACTTTTAGGTTTTATGAATCTCATTCCTCGCTATCCTATTACGGTTCAGGACAAATCAATTCTCACCAAGAGCCAAAGGAGCCAAAAACCTATCTTAAGAAGTCGAAATGGATCTCGTCATGATCCTTTGAAGAAAAGTTGTCTGCTGGATCTTCAAACGATAAATGATGAGTCTTCTCTGATTCTTCCTATTCCATCAAATTTACGAAGTCAGTCTAATACTAATCGAAGAGGGACGAAAGACCTCATTATCAAAAAGAATTTACGAGATATTCGTTTTTTGATGCCTATTACGACTACCTGCGAAAATCTTCTGAGTATCAAGAAAATTCCAAATTCCCAAATCCTGAGAGATTCTTCAAGAAGGCATATTTCGAGCAGAAGGAGGCCTCTTATGGAACTCAATGAAGCTACAACAAATATCCATCAACCAAAACAAAAATCTCTTTCTCCCTTAAAGTCAAATTATACTCGATATAATCAGGATCCAAACGCAACAATTGAAATCAATAATTGTGTTCGTCGAGACTTGAAGACTATTGATTATGTATTGGGGGACTTAGACTTTACAGGGTCAAAGAAATCTATGAGAATTGCGAAAAACAAGAGAGAAACTAATCTTCATCACAATCAAGATGACTTTGGACTTGTCAGTGCAAGAGAACGCAGAAATTCAAAGAGATGTTTTGAGGTCATCAGATTGGAAAAAAATTATTTTAAATCTTCGCCAGTCTCTCTTCTGAATCTTGAAGATGAAACACCTTGCTTTGGACCGCAAACCAACAAATTCACTTTGAATATTCCAAGCCAAAAATCAAGTCATAGCAAGATCTTATCACTGAATCTGAATTTACTCAAGCCTCCGACAAAGATTAGAAAAAATATCTTGACTCCAAAAATCGCAAGTCTGAATCAAATTGAAAGTTCAAGACAAAGTGATTTGAGTATTGATGAGTCCTTGATTATCAATGAATATGAGCAAAATAAGGCAAGGCTCAAGGAGTTTGCACAAGGGTTTCGGAAAAAAATCTTTGAAAATACTCTCAAATTGCCCAAAAGAAGAATTCAAATCACTCCTCTTTTAAGGTTAAAATTATTGAATAGAAAACCAAAACAACAAACTGGAAAGCTTTATGGTTAACTTGAAGTGAGAGAGGAAAAACGAAGTCATTCATTCATACTGTTAATTCCAATAAGTAAACTCTTTTTAAAACAATAAAATGATTCATAAATGAGAATAAAACAAATTATTTGAAGCATTTTACTATTCATTGTTTAAAGCAACTTTCTTTTACTTTGAAAAATTAAAGAGACAACCTTTCCCCTTTGCAAAAAAAAATTGAGAAGAAATTTGAACAAACTCAAATCTTGAAAGCAATTTTCAAAAGACTTATTGCCTTGAATTCATGAGTCGCTGAAATTTTCATTAATGAAAAATAAAAATGAAAAAAAAATCGACAAAGTGATTAGAAAAAAAGTATAGCAAGAATTTAGTGAATTTTTTATATCAGTCTTCATCCAAAATTGGGTCAATTTAAAAAGATATAAGAATTATTCTTATATCGTTTTTATAATATCACAAAACGATAAATTTCACTCAAAATCATCCTTGATGAATCTATTTCTCAAATTTTTTTTCACTATTTAGTTTCAATTTCAAATTTCTGTTCTCAAACTCTTGGAATGGTCCCAAGAGATACTTCAAAAACCTTTCCCTAAATTCTTTGTTTCTTGAACCTGCTCCAAATGGATCAAAAAAAGTTGCCAGCCAGAAAAAATTGGGAAAAGTTTTGATTCTTGGCAGTTTAGAGCCCAAGAGAGTGAATTAAAACTCAAATTGGTTATGGGCTTTTTCCAAATATTGTGTGAAATTGTAAATTCCATGAAATTCTTGACGTTCCGCTTTGCAGGAGTGTTGGACTTAGAAATTGAAAAATCCTCTTTTCTCTCTGTTATTGGAAAGAAAGCATTGCTGAAATTTTTTTCAAAGTCAGTTTTTCAAGGTTGATCTTTGGAAAGCTTTCCAAGTTTCAATTGAAAAATTGGCGATGTTTGAATTTTGAGAAAAGGAGGATAAAAAAAAGGGTAAATTTAAAAAGAGGTTATAATCAGAGGTTTTCTAGAGGTTTTTGCAAAAACCTCTATTTCTTGAGGAAGTTATTAGCCTCTAATTCTAACCTCATTTTCTTCTGATAAATCTCCCAATTCTTAAAAACATATTCAAATTTCATTCTTCTGAAAGGTTCACTGGCAGTATGTTTTTAACTCATAAAGGGGCGGTCGAGAAAGGAAAAACTCCTTCACTTCTCAGGATTCCTCCCTGAAATTTTGAACACAGCCAGCCTATGAGAGAAAGAGCTGAATGATCATCGATTTAATGGGGAACAAAAGAGATACGCTCAACATGCCTAAGGAGATGATGCGATTTTTATCAAATTTTATATGATTCAAAGATGAAGAAATCCTTAAGGAACAAATACTTTGATGCTATAAACTATGGAAATTTTCTTGATCTTCATATACAATGAATGATACATGCAAAGAACGATTGAAATTCTAGGAACGAGCAGAAAGTTTTGTTTTCTTTTGTTGAGAAGCAGGAACTTCATAAGAAGTCATCCTTTTATGGCCTTTATTGGCACTCGATTTGTTATTTTGATTAAATGAAGAGACATTTGAGTTTCTTCGCCTTCCCTTTGATTTTGTTTCGTCAGGATTTTCTACCTAAGAGATTTTATGAGAATAAAAAAGAGGGGTTTACTTTTTTAGTCGTCAGAACTTTCTTTTTTGTTGATGTTGTTGGTTTATCTTCATCTTCAGAGGCTTCTTACTTATATAAATCCTTATACGTCACAATTTCATGGATATTTTCTTCTTCCCTTCTCGAATGCTCCTTCTCTTCCTCTTCCTTCTCCTCAGAATCTTCATCCTCCGAATTTTCTTCCTCTTCCTTGTAATTTTCATCTTCAGCATCCTCATCTTCGCTTTCATCTCCATCAGCACCATCTTCAACGACCTCAGCTCTCCTTGGCAAATCATCCATTGAAAAGAATGGTTTTGTCCATCTTTGATGGATATCAAGGTTTTTGGCAGTGTTCAAGACTTTATTTGCAATGCAGATTTCGTGATGGCAGCAGACTCCTTCAAAAATACTTTCTTGGCAAGAACACTTTAATTTTCTTCTCTCAAGAATTACAATTTCAGAGACTTCGGCATTAGGATGTTTCACTTTCCTTTATTTATTTATTAATTAATTAATACACAAAAAAAAATTAAATTCAGTTACCATTTTCTTGATTGTCCTCTTTTCTTTTCTTCAGTATAACTATAATTTAAAGATTTTACATATTTCTGTGTGATCTTTTTCACAATATACTCCGAATAATTCTCCTCTAATTCTTTAATAAAATTAATATCCTTGATATTATCGGGCGCTTTTCTCAAGTAAA